>VOFK01003954.1_pt1 | contig 58591 bp, 71 predicted proteins | sample 5384121 | NCBI WGS metagenome assembly VOFK01 (sample SAMN12384730, study PRJNA508395) | human gut metagenome | isolation source: healthy gut J | host: Homo sapiens | reverse complement strand
TGCTCACCGTGTACATGCATCTGTAATGGAACAGGCAGCGGATATGTTTTTCAATTTCACCGCTGACAAATGAACGCGATGGAGTTTGCCCAGAATTTCCTGCCTCCCTTCGTCTGCCGCTGATAAGGATCGGCAGGATCATACTGCAGGAGAAACTGTCTTCTTCAGCTCATATTCTTTCCATTGCCATTGTGATGGTCTCACGCCTCGAAGTCTTATATTGTGTAGCAGCATGGTCGTCCATCTCGAAATCGGGGGCGGCGCCTGATAATCTCCTCTTTCCAGCTTTAACTGATAACACTGATTGCTTTATGCATGGCCTATCATGCGCAAGTCTTTGGCATTGTACGTAAAGTCTTTTCACTTTCGGTCCGAAATATGGATCAATAGCAAAGCTTCATGTGGTAAAGAAGATGCCATATCTCGTCTGAGTGGGTGTTATAATGCATGGCCGTGCGTAGTAATGTTGCTGTTGGCTGTGCTCCCATTCATAAATGTCGTGGTTTCCCCATTGCATGTCGAATTATGACAATCGCATAACATGGCCCATGTGGGGTAGGCCATGGTCGAATACATGCAGTGCTCATGGTGAGCCGTTGACGAGGTTGCATAGGCAATGTGATAAAGTCATCGGCGTTATGGGTAGAAAAATGATGGTGCTGATGATGATTACTAATAAGGATGCCTGTTTGTTGGGAAACTCATTGAGTTTTCAAAAGTAAACAACCTCTTTGAATGATATGTATTTATGAATAACTTTGGAAGTGATCTTCCTGCACTTTGGAACGTAAGGCTGGTTTGAGATACATTCTGCATACACGCACCAGCTTGGTTCAACGTGGACATATACCAGCTGTCCAAACTTCGCTTCCACCTCGCTTTTAATGTATCCAGCTTTTAAGTTCCGGATAACAAATCAGCGTGTATTATAGTTTTTTTTTCATCTCATGGTATTGCTGAATATTTCATTTACTTTTTTTTGATGGTCTCAGAAGTATCTGCAATATTAGTGCCTTGCAAATTTCCTCCGTGCAGGCTTCCAGTAAGGAAATGTTCCCAGCCCTTGTGGGTAGGTTCAGAATGTTTCCAGTTGATTATTTCCGTACCGCACGGTTGGTAGTGTGTGGGGAAACTATTAAAAGCAGTTGCAGGTATCGCATATCTTCCTGTATGGTTTCCGGTGTGATAGAATTATAAGCGTTCATAGCTGGAAATTATATAAAAAACATAAGTATTAATTGGGCTATAATGACCCGGCTGAACATGGACAGCGGATATACGGTGGCATAACTCACTGCCGGATTATCACCGGGTAACGTGTCATTGGCATAGTTCAATGCCATAGGGTTTGCCATGCTTCCACACAGCATGCCACAGGTGCTTCGAAGTCGAGGTGGCTTATGCGGAGGCCACTAATGCCATAATGACTACCGGAATAAAAGGTGATGGCGAAGCCTACAGCTATCAGATGGCTCCTTCGGGGCGCATCACTGTCTCGAAATGTGCGCCTGTATCGGTCGAGCAAGCCCGGATAGAGGGATAACCCGATACCGCGCAAAGCATCAGGTTGGCACTCCGGGTGAGGCCCAGGTGATGAGGTGGAAACGGGGCCAAAAGCATCCGATAAAAATTCTACCACGATAGGTCCGCCGCCGGAGCTAATTTAACGGAAAGTGCTGATGCCGGGGATGGCGATAGGGATGGAGCCTAGTATCAATCCCACATTGGCCACCTATAAAATGGCGGCAAGATTAGGGGTCCTTCAACGTTTTAAACTGCATTGCCCACTTTTTTTCCACATTCTATGGCTTTATTTTAAGGTCAGCTTTGTCGTTCAATTGGAGGACTGCGCCCCTGTGTGGCAAGTAGTTGTACCCTCGTCTGCGCATCACACGGCTGATGTTGAGTTATATAGTTGTTAAAAGTAAGATTTAAAGAGTCGCGTTTTTTTTCCCGCTTATTTCAAGGGCGGCTGATAACGATATGTTTGGAAATCAATTGGCTGTCTATGGCATTCCAGTCTGATGTCTTCTTTATTCCAATCGGGTTTTCCTGTTCGCCGAAAAAGAATCGTGAGCGAGGGAGCGTCCTTGTGGTGATAACCAGTAGGCGATCATTCCTCTTCAGTATTTTTCAGCGTTGGATGCTTACTGCACCTTCCCGCCATAACGGGAGATAACAAATTAGATAGCTTTTAATAAAGTTTTACTTCTTTTTATGCTTTTTATTGAAATGGCGGGATTGTGCAACTTTGAAGGTAAATGAACGTTTGATTGGTGTCCCTGTGCTCGTGGAATGCCGATATCTGAGGGACGCACAAATAATTTGCGTACCAAGAAAGCATGGCCAGAATAACACCCACCACTCCCAGCGGAGCTGTGTTGGGCTGGCGCAACTTAACGCCACCGGTGGGTTCCCTCACGAGCCTCAATGTCTGTTGGGCGGCCCCAAAGCGGGAGTGAGTGGGTTGGTGGTGGCTCCGCTAAGGGATGCTTAATAGTCGCTTATCGTGGTATGCCTCCGCTTTGCTGAAAAGCAATCGTCATGACCGTACCTGCTGCGCAGAATCAACGCCTATGCCCAGCATATTGAGCCTGTACGCCGCCTCTTTACGGAATGAACTGAAAAGCTGACGGGACCTGCAAGCCGCCAGGCGTATGCAGAAAGCACAAGACTCCTGAAACCTTTCGGCGTAATTCAGCATATGCCTGTTCGGATTGAGAATCTCGTGAGTCACGGCCAGAATACGGCAAAAAGACGAAGGTAACTCCCATAATGAAATGCCAAACAGGTGGATTTTTACCCAAAACCGGAGCCCCCACGGCAATGATAATCGAGATTACAAACTGCCTGTAAGGCGTGTGTTCAAAAAAATGCTCTATTTAACTATCTCCATATTGGTAAAGGAGTTGCAAATCAACTCGTAAATTACTGATTATTATTGTCTTGCTGTATATTGTTTCCGATTTTGCAGTTTTCTTGCAGTTTTTCACAATTTTCCTGCTCGCTCTTTACCTTTGACTTGACCGTGTCTGCATCCCAGCCGTTGGCGAAAAATGAGCCGTTCCCGGTTAGTAGCCACACTGGGGACACCATATAGTCGGTGACGAGATTTTCCAACCAAGCCACCTGAAATATGTCCCGTCCCGGCTCTTTCTCCAGCGTGTACATATTTCTGCGGTTTATCCCGTACCGTATGGCAAAGGTCTGTTTGCCCCGGATAATCTTATTTTCAATCAAAATCTGTAACGCCTCAAAAAAACGCTTTATTATCACTTGGCTTTGTCCTGTCTGCATAGTTCCTCTTGCCTTTTATAAGCCGCAGAGAAGCGGTCGTTGATTTCCTTGTTCCTTTTTTCAAGCAAAGCGTTCCACCTGTTCACGGTCTGCAAATCAAAGTGGCAATCGCCCTCCGTAACCTCCCGGAGTTCATCGGGGGTCATAACGGGCATATACTTCTCAATCTCCAGTAGCCGGGCTAAGCGTTTCCGCACTTCATCAGCCGCAGAGGTTATCATTGCACCCTCCCCAAGCAAAAGCCACCTGGCATTGAGTTCTGGGAACTTTTCAAGCAGGGCGACTATCGGGCGTATGCCGATGCCGCTCTCTCCCTTTGTCAGCCTGTTTAGGTATTGGGGAGACCAGCCCATAATCTCGGCAAATTCAGCTTGCTTGCCGGAGGTCTTGTATTGTATGATGTCAAGTAACCGCTCGTGTATCATTATATATTTGAATATATGTCTTCAACTAAATTTCTAATGTTCTCTAATTCTGATTTAATCTCACCTTGATTTTCGGCTGTTTTTAGACACAACATGAGCCCGTCCACCGATTCAAAAGCACGTGCCGCAGCCTTGTCTATTTTTGTGCCGCTGGTTCTATCTTCTTTACTAAATAGGGCAAATTCAGCAAGGGCAACCCGGAGAGCATTACGGTTTATGAACTCATAGCAATCCCTACGAGCTGATAAGATGTTACCGCTCACTTTTAGCGGCATCCCCTTTCGGACTTGTATTGCCGCCCAGTCTTGAAACGCTACGACATCCCGAACACGCCCAATGAAAGTTTTGGCAACATTTGTCGTTTCAAGTATGTGCATACTTTCATTATAAATGCGTATTCGGTTCGGTGCTTCTATACTGAACGATGCAATATCATACTGATGTTTTTTCTTGTGATTTACCTGAAAAAGCGCACCAGCAAAGACGAATACAACAAATAATATAATATATGTCATTTCCCGAAATTCTCAATAATTGACAAAAGGCGGTCAATTTGCTCTTGGCTTTTGCTTAATTGCTCCGACTGCCTCTTGATAATTTCCAAATAGTCTTTTTCTGTTTTATTTACGGTGACGGAATGTCCCTGTATGTTATCTCCGTTTTGGTTATTCTGAATAACCTTTGGGTTCAGCATTTCACCCTCACCATACAACAGCCATTCTCTATTTAATTCGGGAAACATTGTTAGAACATTGTTCAATTTGTTGCTTCCAAATCCCTTTCGCATAGACGAAATGTAACCATTTGAGAGACCGCAAAGCTCCTCAAATTTCTTCACCGTAATGTCCTTGTACTCTATAAATGAGTATATTCTTTCTTTAATCGTCATATTTTCAACCTATTAGCACGTTGTTCTAATTTATTTTAGAAAAAAGTTCCGAAAATATTTTGTAATGTCGGAACAATTCTCTAATTTTGCATCGTGTTTCAAAACTGGTTTATAAAACGGTTTCAAAAATACGAATAAAATTTGAGATAAACTAAAAAGTTGAGCAGAAAATATGGTTGTAGCAACATTTTGGAAATCTGACTTCACCGGGGACAACCTCGGACAACTTCGGGAAATCCTGAAACAATACGCTGTAAAAGGCGTTGGATGCTGGTTCAAGGAAAGGACAAATTTCATTCAGGCTTGTTTGCCCGATGAAGATAGTTACGAGTGGATAATGGAACACGTTGCCAACTATGGTGACCCAACTCAGAATAAATAACTTAAAGTAGATAGATATGATTGATGTAAGAACACCCATTGAAAAGGCAAGGGACGAGCGGAACAAACGCATCTGCAATAGTTTCTTGAAGCTATCTAACGAAATGCCGGACTGTAAACCGCACCGCATCTTCGGGCTGATAGCGGAAAGTGTGGGAATGACCATTCCCGGAGTAAAAAAGATTATCGTTGATAACGGTCTGTATCAATGTAAGAGCAACAAGTAAACCAATTAGATTATTCGCTATGGATATGTTTGAGAAAATCGGCAGTTGGTTTCAAGTAGTAGTATCAGTGTTCTTTGCACTATTCTCACTATTTCAAATCGTTAGAGCATTGTTTATGCACTCGGAAGTATTCTACATTATCTGCTTTGTGGCTATGCTATTCCTCTCCTTTGGGCTGGTGCGCCTCTCTGTTGCAGAGCTGAAAGAACAGAAAGGAGGTAAGAGGTGATTACGTCCATTGAGCCGAAAGTAAGCGATACGGGCAGGTACTCCGTAACTGAAACCTGTAACGTGTTGGGCATCCATCGCAACTCTCTCCGCAAGTACACGGAACAGGGACTAATCAAATGCGGCTTCCGAAAATTGACAGCACGGAAGTTCTACGCAGGTCGTGAGATACTGAAATTTTGGAGGTCGCAGCTGTAAGAACGAACATAAATAACAACCAGCCGCAAGGCGTAAAATTTAGAGATATGAGTGAAATCATTGAAATCAAGCAAGCGGAAGTCTTGCAGGCTATCAATCGAAGCGAGATTGATATGCAAGTATCAACGGCAAAGCAGTACCCACGCAACTTGCCGGAAGTTCTTAACAAGATTGCTACCTACGCAACGATGGACACGGAAACAGCTTCGGACTGCTTTTATGTACTACGTAGAGGCGGACAAAACGGTAGCAGTACGATAGAGGGGCTATCAGTCAGAATGGCTGAAATCATCGCTGGGGCTTGGGGGAATCTACGAGTTCAGACACGAATCGTCGGCAATGATGGCAAGACGGTCACCGCTCAGGGAATCTGTCACGACCTCGAAACCAACGTAGCCGTGAGCGTTGAGGTCAAGCGCAGAATTACCGACAAGTACGGCAAGACGTTCTCAGAGGATATGCAGGTAGTAACTGGTAACGCTGCCAGTGCAATCGCTTTCCGAAATGCTGTCCTCAAAGTCGTGCCTAAAGCCGTAACCAAGCGAGTGATTGCCGATGTCAAGCAGGTAGCCCTCGGTCAGTCCCTCGACCTCGAAACGAGCCGTCAGAACATGATACAATACTTCGCCAAGTTGGGCGTGTCGGAGGAACTTCTGCTTGAATACCTCGACTTGAAGAAGCGTGAAGAAATCGACAAGGAGGCTGTGTATGAACTCCGTGCTACCGCCAACGCTATCAAGGAGGGAACGACCACCGTTGAGGAAAGTTTCATGAAGCCTATTCAGGAGAAGCGGCAAGCTGCCGAAGCAAAGAAGAAGTCGGAGGAAGCCAAGGAAAAGGCTTTGGCGGCTCAAAAGCGACAGGGCAAGACGAAGAGTGACGATGTGCCGGAAAATGTCGATAAGGAAACAGGAGAAATTAAACAATAATATCAACCGGGGCGCAAGCTCCACAACAACATCAAAATTATGACAGAAAATTTGAAATCAGCCATTGAGACTTGGCAGAATGAAGAGGGTAAAAAACGTGCAATCTTGGTAATTGCAATCGAAGAAAAAGAACGCAATGAGGAGGAAACAAAGTGCGAAACTTCTGTTGCCGTAATGGGTAGTGGAAAACTCCTTGTTGAAGCCGTGAAGCGAACAAAGATGGATGGCGGTGTAGCCGCTAAAATCTTCCGTGATGCTGATATGAGTATGTTACTTGAAAAACTTTGCAGATAATATGAGCTACACAATCATCAGACCAAAAGACCGCAACGAGTGGTTGAAGCACCGTGAGAGCGGCATCGGTTCATCGGAAGTCGGCACAATCCTCGGCTTGAACCCGTTTGAAACCCCGTATCAGCTTTGGAGAAGAAAGAAAGGGCTGGACGCTCCCAAGCAAGAGAACTTCGCAATGAAAGCCGGGCATTACCTCGAAGATGCCGTGAGCCTTTTCTACCGTGATGAAACGGGCAAGGAAATCATCAAGGCATCCGCTGGCGACTGGCTCATCGTGAACAACGAGAAAACCTACCTCCGTGTGTCCCCCGACCGCACGTTTTGGATACCGGGCAGAACGAAGTCCGACCGCAACAAGGGTATCTTGGAGTGCAAGACAACGCAAATGGAGGTTGATGCGGACAGCCTACCGCAGCATTGGTTCTGCCAACTCCAGTACCAGTTGGGCGTTGCGGAACTGGAGCAGGGTGCGCTTGCATGGCTCACTATGGGGCGTGAGTTCGGCTACCGTGACATCATGTTCGACAAGGAGTTTTACGACTGGATGATTGGGGAGGTTGACAAGTTTTGGATTGACAACATCGTAGGCGGTCAAGAACCCCTCTTGCAGAGTGTCGAAGATGTCCTGCTTAAAAATCCCCGTCACGTTGTCGGTAAGAGCGTGGAGGCAGACGATGAACTGATTGCCCTCTGTTCGGAGTTAAAGACAATCAAGGAGGAATTGGGAGGGCTTGACAGCCGCAAGAAAGAAATCGAGAACGCCCTGAAAATGGCTATCGGTGATGCGGAGGCTCTTGTAGCACCAGGTGCGAGCAAGGCGAAACCGACCATCCTTGCCACTTGGAAAGCGGCAAAGGACAGCACCAAGTTCAACGAGAAGAAATTTGCGGAAGACAAGCCGGAACTCTACGCAAGTTATCAGTACCAAGTTCCCGGCTCACGTAGATTTTTACTCAAATAATCATGGACGAAAATCTGTACGGAAGCCTTTGTCTGACCGATATTCCAAAGGAACTTATCACGACTGGCAAGAACGGTAAGAAATACCTCAATATCGTGGTAAACAAGCGCAGGGAGGTATCGCAGTTCGGAATGACCCACTATGTCAAGGCTCACTGCAAAAAGGAGCAGCAGCGTGAGGGCGTGAACTACTACATTGGGGAATTGAAGCCAAGCAGTTATCAGAACAATAACGCTACGGGAGCGCAAGGTGCTTCCACCGCTTCCGGCAATGAGGATGATTTGCCATTCTAAAGTCCGAAGATATGCACATGATAAGCAACCAGCAGCGGCAAGATGTTATTGACTTCCTGACCTCATTTATCGAGTTGACAGCCGATAAGGGCAGCAATCGGGTGTATAACCTCAAACGCCGTGCTGGATTGCTTGTCAGGAAGTTAAAAGACAACAAAGAAATTGATTATCAACTTGTAAAACGATTAAAAGATGAACTCAAAGATTGAAATCGAAGTGCCTAACGGCAAGAAGCCCGAATGGGTAAACGGAGTGCTAACACTCGTGGACGAGAAGCCCCAAAACGTAATGGAGCGTGTCAAGACATTCAAGGATGCCTGTAATGAATTAGGCATTGAGCATGACAAGTGGGTGCAGGACAAGAAAGACCTCGGACTTGAAGCCGATGTAATCGCCTACCTGAAACTGCGCATCATCGCAGCGGCTCTCAACGAGGGCTGGAAGCCCCAGTTCACTACGGATGAATACCGCTATTTCCCGTGGTTCTACCTCTATACCCAGTCGGAGATTGACGAAATGAGTGAGGAAGAGAAAAGCCGTGTGGTGTTTCGGTCGTTCCACAATGCGGATGCGAGTGGCGGTGTTGCGTGTGCGAACACGAGCTACGGTTCATCGATCACGTGCACGAGCATTGGTTCTCGGCTTGCCTTCAAGACACGTGAACTTGCGGAATACGCAGGTCGCCAGTTCGTTGAGATTTGGGCTGATTATGTTTTCAAGCCGGAGGAAGAGAAATAAGATTACTAACCGGGGCGGCAATTCCGCTGCCCCATAAATTCAATTCAATATGGATAAAGTTTTAGGACAAGAGTACGAGGGAAAGGCAAGAATTGACTTTCTGCGTGACAACTGCGATGCGGTCGAGGATTTGGGCTACACGAAGCAGCTTCCGAATGAGGAAATCGAGGCACTGAAAGACCGCCTTGTTGAGAACAACATCCAACTGCGTGATGTCCGTGCCGACAAGAAAGCCGCCAACAAGGAGTTCAACGACCAAATCAAGCAGTTGGAGGAGAGCAACGATGAAGTAACTGGGAAACTGAAAGCCAAGAGTGAGTTTGTCACGGAGGCTTGCTTCAAGTTCGTTGACACGGAAACCCGTGAAGTGGGCTACTACAACCGTGAGGGCTTGCTTGTTTACTGCCGACCCGCTCGCCCGGAGGAAATGCAGAAGAGTATGTTTTCTCCAGTTTTGAGAACTGGAACTGAGGGCTAATCAACTAATTTACAAACATTCAAAATTACATCAAAATGGAACAGAAAATCAAAGAAGAAGTAAAACAGCAGATTGCTGAAATGGTAGCCAACGGACTTCCGGCTGGCGTGGGTGAAATCATCATCCGTGAGGGTAAGGCAGTGGAACTGAAAGAGCCTGTCAAGGTCAAGATACAGGGTACGATTGATGCCGCTGCCCGTTGGTTGGAAACACGTTTCGACTGCATAAAGGAAAAGACCTGCCACGTGATTGTGAACCGTGAGCAGTTGACAATCGCCCTGCAGTGCAACGAGAACAACCACTACGGCACTCTCGTTGTCGGCTCTCTGACCCTCTCCCCAGAGTACAAGCGTTTCGGCATCAACGAGGGCGAGTACATCACCAACTTTGAAATGGCTGAACTTATCAAGATGAACCGCTCATTCTTCGAGAACAAGTCAGTCGCCATGAAACTGGTAACGGACTTGCAGAACTTCAAGGCAAAGGTCGATAAGGAGATTGAGCAGAGTAACAACAACCGTGGCGACAGACGCATCCTGATTAACCAGGCTGTGGAACACAATCTGCCGGAGGCGTTCACCCTCATTCTGCCTATCTTCAAGGGAACTGACAAGCAAACAATCGCTGTGGAGGTGTACGTGAACCCGTCCGACTTCTCCTGCACCCTCGTTTCCCCGGAGGCAAACGACCTCGAGGAAGAAATGCGTGACCGTGAGATTGATTCCGTACTGGAGCGCATCAAGGAACGCTGCCCGGACATCGTGATTATCGAGCAGTAAACGAGCCGTGAAATGAACGGTAGCCGTAGGGCTGGAATTTGACAGCGATTGCAGGTTTGACCCCTGCCTACGGCACTAATTTAGACAACAAGATATGTATCAGTTAAGAGATTATCAACAACAGGCTTCCAATGCCGCAGTGTCGTTCTTTCAGAGGAACGACAAGAAAAACGGTATCATTGTGCTTCCAACAGGCGCAGGGAAAAGCCTTGTCATTGCAGATATTGCCGCCCGGCTTGATGACTCGGTTCTGATATTCCAGCCCTCAAAGGAGATACTGGAGCAGAACTACGAGAAACTTTGCTCCTACGGGGTTTTTCATGTCGGGATATTCTCGGCTTCATTCAACCGCAAGGAGGTGCAGAAAATCACCTTTGCGACTATAGGTAGCGTAAAGAACTGCAAGGACTATTTCAGGCGTTTCCGCTACGTTATCATTGACGAGTGCCACTATGTCAATGCGGAGGCAGGAATGTACAAGGACTTCATCGAAACAATCCAGTGCAAGGTTTTAGGACTGACGGCAACCCCGTACCGTCTTTACTCAAACAGGTTCTACGGTTCAATGCTCCGTTTCATCACGAGGACGAACCCAAGAATTTTCAATGATGTGCTTTACCACGTGGACGTGAAAACGCTCCTGAACCGGGGCTACCTCGCCAACATGAACTATTACCAGTTGAACGTGGTAGATACCAGCCGACTGAAAGTAAACAGCACCGGGGCTGATTATACCGATGCCAGCGTAAGGCGATACTATCGGGAAATCAAGTTCAACGACACGTTGGAGAACATCATCCAGCGGCTCTTGGTAGCCGGGAGGACTTCGATACTGGTGTTTACCCGGTTCATCGAGGAAGCGGAGTATGTGGCGAGGAACTGCGGTGCTTCTGCGGCAGTCGTAAGCAGCGATACGAGCAAGGCAGACCGTGAGGCAATACTTCGGTTGTTCAAGCAGAAAAAAATCAGCGTAGTGGCAAATGTGGGTGTCCTGACAACGGGTTTCGACTTCCCGGAACTCTCCACCGTGGTACTTGCCCGACCGACTATGTCGCTGGCTCTGTATTATCAGATGTGCGGCAGGGCTATCCGTCCGTACAAGGATAAGGTCAGTTGGGTGGTTGATTTATGCGGAAACTACAAGCGTTTCGGCAGGGTTGACGAGTTGATGATGCGGCAGACAAAGCCGGGTATATGGGCTGTATTCTCCGGGTACAGGCAACTCACTAATGTTTACTTTAGAAAATAGCAGATGATATGGCGAGTTGGATAAAGATATTCAGAGAACTGCTCCAATGGGAGTGGTTTCAAAAGGCAGAAATGGTTCAGTTGTTCATTTATCTGCTCCTGAAGGCAAATTGCGTTGATAAGCAATGGCAGGGCATAACCATAAAGCGTGGGCAACTTGCTACATCCAACGCAACGATGCGCCAAGATTTAAGACTTTCGGAACAACAAATTCGCACGTGCATTAAACGCCTAATTTCAACGGGCGAAATAACGTACAAATCAACGAACAGATATGTTGTCATAACTATCTGTAATTACGACAAATACCAAGAAATCGGAAATTCAATCAACGAGCAGAACAACGAGCAAACCAACAATCAATCAACGGACGAGCAACGAGCAATCAACGAGCAATCAACGACAACTAAAGAAGTAAAGAATATAAGAAGTAAAGAATATAATATCAAAGATATTAAGCAAGAGAGTGGGTCTAACGACCAACTTTCTTCTGCCTCTGACGAGGCAAAAGCCGTTGAGCCTGCAAAGCCTAAAACAGAAAAATTGCCTTTTAAGGAAATCAAGGAAATGTGGAATGAGACCTGCCCCGGCTTCCCGAAGTTGTTCACCATATCGGAAGCCCGTAAAAACAAGATGCGCCTCCGCATTGCGGAAATGGGCGGCTTGGAAAAGGCTCTCCCGTTGATTAAGCAGATTTTCGAGAAGATGCAGCAGAGCAAGTTCCTGAAAGGCGACAACAAGCGAGGCTGGAAAGCATCTTTCGACTGGCTTTTCGAGAACGACAAGAACTGGGTCAAGGTCTATGAGGGAAATTACGACAACAAGCCCGAACAGGCTGCTGCCAAGAGATATAATGCTAACAACAGAAATTGCAATGACGAATGGAAGTAACGAAAAACATCAAGGACAAGAACGGTAATGAGAAAACCGTGAAAGTGCAGACCCCGAAAATTGACCTCATTCTGAATGCAATCCGGGAAAGGGGCTTGTTTGCGCAGATAACCCGTTATCAGTACCTCGACTACGACATGGAGGAGGAAATGCAGATAATTTGAGGCAATCGGCAAGAGCCGCACCCCGTATTTCGTGATTGACGATGAAAACCGCTTCACGTATGAGAACTTCATACGCTGGTGCCGTTGCGACACCAAGATGCTGTGCCTACACCCCGGAAACATCGCAGGTGATACCGGGGAATCTCAGACGTGGCATCTACATAGCCGGAGCGACTGGCACGGGAAAGTCCTGGTGCTTGGATATTATGCAAGCGTATAGCCGGGTAATGGGCTTCAAGGTGAAATATGTCGAGGAACGGGACACTTGCCCATTGTCGTGGAGTTCCGTCCGTGCTGATGCCCTCTGCGACATCTACACCGAAACCGGGGACATTCGGAGGTTCAAGCAACGCAATATCCTTTCCGTGCAGGACTTCGGCAGCGAGCCGCTGGAGTCGCTTTATATGGGCAACAGGCTGGAGGTTATGCGCTCCCTGATTGAGTACCGGGGCGACAGGTCGGACTGCCTCACGCTGATAACCTCCAACCTGAAACTGGGAGGCGACAAGCTGCTGAACCGCTATGGCGACCGTGTAGCAAGCCGTTTGAGCGAAATGTGCAACTACTTCGAGATACGGGGCGCAGACCGCAGGAAGTGGCGAAATACTGCGCCTAACGCAACGAAAAAGTAAAAGGCAACGAATGTTCCAAGCGAGCGTATTTAGTTGCTCTCGGTTGAAATATGAAGAAAATAACAATATAAATCCACAACAACAATGGCAGACATTAAAATCAAAAGAGAAGCGTATGTAAAGCGCATCAAGGAACTGGAGCAGGAGGAACGTGCAGCCAGTTCTGAACAAGAACGAAAGAAGATTGCCCGGAAGAGGAGGTACGTTGAAAACAAGTTGTTCCGGCTCAACCTCCCGGTGGAGCAGCGGCAGGACTATATGGTGAAAATCCGCTTTGTGTTCGAGGGTGAGGCGAAAGTGTACGCAACCTCAAAGGAGGAGGCAAAGCAAATCGTGAAAGATAGTTTCGGGATGCGCTGCGGTGAAATCCATGCGAGCGCACCTAACATCCTCGACTGGGATATTGATATGACACCTAACAAGATTGTAAAATGAAAAAGTTATTATACATAGACCTCTTTTGCGGTGCTGGTGGAACTTCCACGGGCGTAAATTCCGCACGATTGAACGGTGAGCAATGCGCTGATGTGATTGCTTGCGTAAACCACGATGCAAATGCGATAGCCTCCCACGCTTCAAACCACCCCGATGCGCTGCACTTCACGGAGGACATCAGGACGCTTGAATTGTCCCCACTTGTAGAGCATCTGAAAAAGTGCCGTGAGGACAATCCCGGTGCGCTGGTAGTCTTGTGGGCTTCACTTGAATGTACCAACTTCTCGAAAGCAAAGGGAGGTCAGCCAAGGGATGCCGACAGCCGGACACTTGCCGAACATTTGTTCCGATACATCGAAGCCATAGCCCCGGACTATATTCAGATTGAGAACGTGGAGGAATTTATGAGTTGGGGTGAGGTGGACGAGAACGGCAAGCCCGTGTCTATGGATAAGGGCAAGAGTTATACCCGTTGGGTGCGCAAAGTAAAATCATACGGTTACAGGTTTGACCACCGCATACTCAACGCTGCTGATTATGGTGCATACACAAGCCGGAAACGCTTTTTTGGCATCTTCGCAAAGGGTGGCTTGCCTATTGTCTTCCCACGTCAGACCCACGACAAGAACGGGACAAATACGCTGTTCGGCTCTTTGGCGAAGTGGAAGCCCGTCAAGGATGTTCTTGACTTCGCAGACGAGGGCAAAACGATATTCAGGGATAAACCGTTGTCGGAAAAGACACTGGAGCGTATATATGCTGGGCTGGTAAAATTCATTGCAGGAGGCAAGGAGGCGTTTCTTGTTAAATACAATTCCATGAGCAGAACCGGGAAATATAATGCACCAGGTATTGATGAACCTTGTCCTACGGTGGCAACGCAAAATAGGCTTGGGGTCGCACAGGTCGCTTTCCTCTCAAAGCAGTACAGCGGACATCCTGACAGCAAGAACACCTCCGTAAACGAGCCAGCTGGGACTATCACGACCATAGACCACCATGCGTTTATATCGGCATACTACGGAAACGGGAATAACCATTCCGTTGAAATGCCCTCTCCCACCGTTACAACGAAAGACAGGTTAGCCCTTATTCGTTCAGAACAATTCATTGATATGCAGTACGGGAATGGTACGGCAGCTTCCGTGGATGTCCCGGCTAATACTGTAACGACCAACCCGAAATTCAACCTTGTAACGGTCAAACGCCACTACTTGATGAACCCTCAATACAAGAATGTCGGAGGCTCAGTCGAAAAAAAGCCATGTTTCACCCTGATTGCAAGAATGGATAAAATGCCACCTTATCTTGTTACAGCGGAAACGGGCGAGGTGTTTATTGAAGTCTATTCAGCTGATAGCCCGATGACGGCTAAAATCAAGGAGTTTATGGCTCTCTACGGAATTATCGACATCAAGATGCGTATGCTGAAAATACCCGAACTGAAAAAAAGATTATGGGCTTTCCCGAAGATTACGTGCTGGTAGGCTCACAGGCAGACCAAAAAGAAGTTTATCGGCAATGCGGTTGAGGTAAACATGGCACGAGTTCTCTGCGAGGCTCTTTGCAAGACATTATCCAAGAACGAACTTAAAAAGGCAATATAATGGAAAATTCAAAAGAAAAACGTAGTTGCGCTGACTGCAAGTATTACGAAGAGTGTGTAAAAGGAAAATTCGGGAATGTCCCGGCTGATGCTTGCGACTTCTCCGATATAATTCACCACGAAACAGGAAAGGAGGCTGACGATGAGACAGATTAAATTCAGAGATAACCCCGAACTACTGAAAGGAGGCACAAAATGAGATACTCACTCCGAAACAAGCAGAAGATTGCAGCAGCTTACAGTGAGGACTACTTGAACAAACACATCATTGCGAGCCTCGATAAGTATTTCACCCAAAGTGATGAGCAGATAACGGACGATGCAATGCAGGAGTTTTTGAAAACCTCCAACGGGGCTGAATATCCCCTCTTACGGGTAAATGATGTTGCCGATGAAGAGGCGATGATTGAAGTTGCGGTAGTCGGGCAGCAGTACGATGTATTGAAGCTGGCATTTTTAGGACGGGTTAAAGGGTAAAGTTATGAAGCGTAAATTTATAGAATGGGCAGACAAATACGAGGTTGAGGGCTTTATAGCCAATGACCCCGTACAGTTTCCCCGGAAGCATATCGGGAAACGAGCCGAAATCAGCGGCTTCATTACCTCTTGGCTCTCTTTCGGCAATCGTAAGGCAATCATCAAGGCGGCTGACTGGCTGGATAAGGACTTTTGCGATGACCCCTATTGCTGGCTAATGACGAAGCAGTACAACCTCTACTACAACGACCACAGGAAGTTTTACCGTTTCCTGTCCTACGATGATTTATACAGGCTGGGCGACCGCCTATACAGGCTGTATGAGGATTTTGAGCGTATGGAGGATATGGTAGTGGCTTGGTCTGATAAAACGCCCGTGCAAGCCCTCTCTGCCTACTTCAACGGCATCAACGGTATTCCCGACTACGACAAGGGCTCTGCCTGCAAGCGGCTCTGTATGTTCCTGCGGTGGATAGTTCGGACGGGTAGCCCGGTGGATATGGGCATTTGGCGAAAGGTCAGCCCTGATAGCCTTATAATTCCGCTTGATACGCACGTGCATAGAATGGCACTGGAACTTGGCTTGACGAGCCGGAAGCAAGCGGACATGAAAACGGCTGTTGAGATTACTAACGCAATGCGTGAGATATTCCCTAATGACCCGGCAAGAGGTGATTTTGCCCTGTTTGGGTATGGTGTTGAACATAAAAACAAGTGATTATGAAAGCAAGAGTTAAAGATACAGGCGAGGTCGTAGATGTTAGACCTTGCAGTGAACCCCTCAATGTACGCCTTGCATTCTACGAAACAGAGAACGGTCGTAAGTTTCCTATGTTTGCTCTTGAATTTGAAACAGAGATTGACTGGGAGCAGCGCAGGTACGAGATTGCAAAAGAACTTATGAGAGGCTTCGCTACTAATCCGCATAATATGCTTGTGGATGCAAAGATTGGAACATTGGCAGAATGGAGCGTAAGCGGTGCTAATGCTCTTATTGCGGAGTTGAAGAAAGGAGGTATGGAATGAGAAAATTATGCGCTATATGGCGAATACTATTTGCCGACAAATGGGCTGTTTTTACTTATGAACATGTGCCGGAAGACCCCGAATATATGACTGCTGATTATTTCAGGTGGAACATTTCGCATAAAGCAAAAGAAGCTGATAACTTCTATCAACTGATTAAGGATAAAATCAATGACATCGAAGAATATGAAAAGCATGAAAGTAATAACGATTAAACAGCCGTGGGCGAGCCTGATTGTGTCCGGGCTGAAAAACATAGAAAACAGGACATGGAAAACCAACTTCCGGGGACGTGTGCTTATTCATGCTGCAAAGACCCCGGTGAAGGAGGGCTGGAGTGCGCTAAACAAGGAGCAGTTGGATAAGGTGTCAGGACACAAGGATAAACTCTACGGAAGCAACGAGGACTTGCCAAAGGGCGCAATCATCGGCAGCGTTGAGATTGTCGATTGTGTTCAGAACCACCCATCACTATGGGCAGAAAAAGGAGTATGGAACTGGGTACTGGTTAACCCGGTCATGTTTCCCGAACCGATTACGGGCGTGAAAGGCAAATTGTCCTTTTGGGACTATGACGGGGAATTGCCACAGCCGAAGACGGAGAAGCCCCGGCAGCAACCGAAGATGCCCGACATTAAAGAGTTGCAGGAAAAGAAGTTCCGGGACGATGTTTCGGAAAGCACTCGCAAGATGATGGAACGGCTCACGCTGGACGAACAGATGCGTGTTTCTTTCGTTCCGCTCATCATCACTCACCTTGCTTGGGTGTACGCTGACAAGGCTATGGCGTGTGCTGCCCGTGACAAGGTCACTCTGCTAAAGAAGTTGAGCCGGACACTGAAAATGGTGCATCAGAAGTACAACGAGGAGTTGCGCAGGGAACTTGACTACAACCACCTGCAGAACGTAGTCAAGCAGACCGAAATGTGCATGGACGAGATAAGCCGGGACTTGACAATACTCTATTTCTCCGTAAATCAGGAGTTGAAGCGGAAAGTGCCGCAGTACGGCTTTGACGAGCAGCGGACATACGCTATTATTTCCACGCTATTTATCGACCTGTTGAAGCAGCACAACCGGGATATGGATAAACTTCTTGCGGAGAAACTGAACGACCGCAACCTTGCTCCAAGCATCGTACCACCGCTCACCCAGCACCTCCACACGGGCATGGTCGCCTTTGCCGGGGTTGAGGGAAAGTTTGACTACCGGGAACAGAACGTGGTTATGGCAATGAAAGTGATTAAAAACCGCATTGACAGCATCGAATTTTCGGTGTTCTGACACCCCGTCTGAAATGGGGAGGGGGGATTATAGGGGGGAGGGGGCGAGAAAAATCCTACCTCCCTACCTTGTTCCCGAACATAACAAAATAACCACAAATGTGCAATAGTATAAAATAAATTATTGAATATCAATATAATATGGCAAAAATAACATTAAAAAAGCCTATAAAGGTTGATTGTGTGGTCGGGATTGACCCCGATGTAGAAAAGTCAGGGTGCGCCTACCTCGAAGTGGCTACACGTAAGCTGGAAATTTCCACGCTCACCTTTCCTGACCTGTTAGACTTCCTGCGTTATATCAAAAGGCAGTCCGAAGTAACCCAAAAGAATGTCCGTGTAATCATTGAAGCTGGATGGCTGAATAAGGCTCACTGGCATCTGCTTCCCAAGGACACGAAACAGAGTGCAGCAGCAAAGGGGAACGCAGCCGGGCGCAATCATGAGGTTGGCAGAAAGATAGCCGAAATGTGCGAACACTGGCAGATACCCTACGAATTGATAAAGCCCCTTGCCCTGAAAGTCGGGGGTGTAAATCTGTGGCAGGGAAAGGACGGAAAGATAACGCAGGAGGAACTTTCAGCCTTTACCGGGATAATGGGCAGAACGAACCAAGAGGGGCGTGATGCGGCTCTAATCGCATGGGAATGGAGCGGCTTACCTGTGAAAGTTGTGAGAAAATCAACTAAAAAATAGATGTTTTTCCATTCAAACGCTTATAATACAAACATATTTGTGTAACTTTGCGCCAAAAGAGTAAACTAAAAGATTTATAAATAATGAAAGTAGAACAGGTAAAACTCTCACAAGTGAAACTCAACGGGGACAACCCCCGTACCATCACCAAAGAGAAATTCGGCAAGCTAATCAACTCAATCCTTGTGCTGCCAAAGATGCTGGAGTTGCGCCCAATCGTTGTGGACAACAAGATGTGTGCCCTTGGCGGTAATATGCGCACGGAGGCATTGCGAGCAATCGCAAAGATGAGCGCAGGGGATATTTCCAACAGGCTCTTGACTATAGCCGACTTTGTGGAGAAGTCAGATGGCGAGCGCAAGGTGCTTGTCGATTACTGGGAAAAATGGCTGGAGAAGCCGACAGCCCTTGTTATCAACGCCAGTGAGTTATCCGCATCGGAGCGCAAGCAGTTCATGATTAAGGACAACGCAAGTTTCGGTCAGTGGGACTTCGATGCCCTTGCCAACAAGTGGGATGAAGCCAAACTTGGCGACTGGGGACTTGATGTGTGGAACGCTAACCCCACCGCCTTTACCCCTATGGGCGCAACCCCGTCCCCGGCACAACCTACCCCGGCTATGCCTGATGCAAGCGAGGAGGACAACCCAGCGGATGCCTTTCAGGATGCGCTGCCCCCGGAATTGCAGGGCGTTGACATTAACCCGGACACCCTGCCTAAGATTGAGGGAACGGATGAAACGGCTATGGAGCGTGTTATCATCGTGTACCCCAAAGAGCGTCTGCCGGAGTTGGCACAACTTCTCGGTATGCCGTCCATTGACAAGGTCGTGTACCGTCTTGAAGAGATTATCCCCTCAATAGAGGGTGCAGAATAACGCACTTGTCCTATGGATTACGCAGAGTACATACAATACCACATGGGAGGCGATGCCGGAGTTGAGGAGAAAATGATTGCCTCACTCTCGGCATACTTCCGTCTATCCCGTTGGAACAGCTTCCGGCTGGTCTATTACTATGCCACAACGTACCACATCCCAAGCGCATTGATGCTCCTGCGCAATCCACAGACCCCGAAAAGCGAATTGAAGTTTAGAACCGACCGTAGGTATGTCCGCATTGGCGACACTTTCGACCGCATCATGCAGAACCTCAATCCCGGTATGCTGGTACAACTTGATGGAGCGCAGACCACAACGGAGCAATACAACATCGTTACATCGTGGTACTTCTTCGGGCGGTACGCTGCTTTCCTCTTTCTCGAAGTGTGGGCAAAGGTCAGCGGAAAGCAAATAATTGATGACCTCGCACTTAAATTCGAGCGAAAGGAAAACTATACAAGGGGGGCGGAGATAGTTGCGAGAACGCAAAATCGTGGAAAATTAACGCAGTTCATAGAGGATGCCAAACGTGATACTGGGGACAACGTGTTTGCCCTCGAAACAAGCCTGTGTGCCGTTGAGAAAATCCGCAAGGGAACACGTTGGAACGGCTTTTACACCGAAAGGCTGTTGGAGGACATCAAGGGCTGCGAGTGGGAAAACCTCATTGTCAGTTTGCTATGAAAAAGTGCGTGTTCATAACGGGTACAAATTGTTCCGGCAAATCCTCTTTGGCGTGGGCTATCATAACGAGATACGGAGGTGTTGACCGAATAACTAACGATGTTTCATACTGCAAGGAGGGCATCATCTGCTTTGCAGGAAGATACGGAGAAACGAGATACGGAGGTGTTGACCGAATAACTAACGATAAAGGCTCTTCCTGTACTTCACGCCTTGCGGAAGTCGTAGAAGAGGGGTTGAAGCATCGTGATATAATCATCTGCGAGGGTAGTTTTTTAGACACTTTCGGGATGAACCTCATGAACGCTTTATTCAAGGCAGAACAGCAGTATGTAATATCGCTTTATGCCGACAACCTTACCATTTTCAACCGACTTGGGAACAGGAGCAACGGAAAGAATGGGAAGAGAACAGCCCAAAGCGTGAGAAAGGTATTCGATAAGCAGTTGCGTTGTATGAGAGCCGCAAAGAAGTGGCAGGAGATAGGCGTAAGGGTGTTACAAATAAACACAGCGACAACGCCTCTGAATGAATTAGTTTCACAAGTATTAGAATTTATCAACAAATAGTTATGGCTGATTATTACCAAAGTCCAAGATGGAGCAACGAGATTGCCGATTGCTCTATGCCAATGACATTCGACACCTACTCGAATTGCTCATTTGGCTGTATGTATTGTTTCTCCCAGTTCCAGCGAGGGATTGGTGGGGCGAAAGAAAACTATCTGCACAAAGACGTGAAGCACGTGTCGGTTGACAAAATCAAGCGTATGTTCACCGACCCCGACAAGTACGGAGGGCAGTTCAAGGAGTACATCAAGCAGCGTAAGGTTATGCAGTGGGGCGGCTTGTCCGACCAGTTCGACGGCTTCGAGCGTAAGTACGGCATCACGCTTGAACTGCTCCGTTTCTTCAAGGAGATTGATTACCCTCTCTGCTTCTCTACCAAGGCTACCTGGTTCACGGAGGATGAGCGGTACATGGAACTTATCCGGGGACAAAAGAACTGGAATTTCAAGTTCTCAATCATCACTTTGGACGAACACAAGGCGCACGTGATTGAACGAGGTGTGCCGACCCCGTTACAAAGGCTTGAAGCAATCCGCAAGATTGCGGAAGCAGATGCCGGGGGCGCAACGCTCCGACTACGTCCGTTCATCATCGGCATTTCCACCCCGTCATACCTCGAACTGATTAGGGAGGCTTCCAGCCGGGGCGCAACTGCCATGAGTACGGAATTTATGTGCGTGGAGCAACGCAGCCCGACCCTGAAACAATGGATGCCGACATTCAACGAGTTGTGCGGCTTTGACTTCATGGACTTCTACAAGAAGTTCAGCGTAAGCACCGGGTATCTCCGACTGAACCGTAAGGTCAAAGAGCCTTTCATGCGGAACATGAAGCAGCTTTGCGAGGAACTGGGGATGCGTTTCTACGTTTCCGATGCCCATTTCAAGGAGTTGTGCTGTAACGGCTCTTGCTGTGGACTTCCTGCAAGTTGGAACTACTCACGTGGACAGTGGTGCGAGGCTCTACAGATTGCCAAGAACGCACCCGACAACATTGTGCGCTGGGAAGATGTATGCAAGGACATCAACGGGCTTGTGTCGCAGTTCCAGTGGATAAGGGCGACCGGGTACAACTGCAATTCATCGGAGAAACGTGCCAAGTTCGAGGGTATGACAATGGCTGACTATATGCGTTGGCTGTGGAACAACCCACAAGCCGGGCAGTCACCCTACAAGTTGTTCGAGGGCGCACTTGCACCTATCGGCAAGGACGAGAATGACAACCTCGTGTACAAGTATAACGGAGCAAAATTCTAATCAATGGGCGCACCGGGAAAGAAAATGAAAGATTACCGTCAGGCGCAAATCGTGCGGCTTGACATCATAGCGCAGTTGTATAAGCGTGGCTACTCCTACCGGGAAATCAGGGAGGAAGTAATGGCACGTTTAGATCTGCAAGCCTACAGCCTCCAAACGGTTCACAAGGACGTGAACCGCTTGCTGGCTGAATGGAGGGAAACACGCATTGACAACACCGACCTTGCCGTGCAACTGGAACTGGAACGCATTGACGAGGTGATTAAGGAGGCTTGGGCGGCTTGGGAGAAATCCAAGACCGACTATGAGCGCAAGAAAGCCAAGCAGCAGGGTATTCCGGGCGGTGATGCCGAAAGTGGCGAGGGCGGTGTTGTTACCGTGAAAATGGAACAGCAAAAGGAGGAGGTTATTTGCTATGGCGACCCCCGTTATTTGGAGGTCATTCACAAAAATTTGGTGGAGAGGCGCAAGTTGCTTGGGCTTTACAGCCCCGAAAAGAAAGAGGTCACGGGCGACCTGTCATTTGCCAGCCTCCTTATGGAAACGAGTGCAATAAATGGCGAGGAATGAGGTACAGATACGCAAGAACGCTGCCAAACTATTCGCTGAATGGCGTAACGACTGGAACAAGTTTATCAGCGAGGCTCTTGGGGTCACGTTGGATGAGGAACAGCAAGCCATCGTTACAGCCGTCCAGCACAAGAAGTTGGTATCAGTCCGCAGCGGTACGGCACGGGGCAAGGATTTTGTCGCTGCTTGTATCGCTGTGTGCTTCCTGTATCTCACCCCGAAGTGGAAAAAGAACCCCAACGGCAAAATGGAACTTGTCGAGAACACGAAAGTTGCTCTCACCGCTCCGACCGACCGACAAGTAAAAAACATCATGATGCCTGAAATTTCAAGACTATTCAACCGTGCAAAGAGGCGTGGTTTCACGCTCCCCGGTAGGCTCAACGCCTACGACATCCGCACAGACAATGAGGAATGGTTCTTGACGGGCTTTAAGGCTGACGAGAACAATCACGAGGCGTGGTCGGGCTTCCATGCCGTGAACACGATGTTTGTCGTTACGGAGGCTACGGGTATTCTCGATGATACCTACACGGCTATTGAGGGTAACTTGCAGGGCAATTCGAGGCTTCTGCTTGTATTCAACCCGAACACCACCGTAGGCTATGCCGCCCGTTCCCAAAAGTCCCCACGCTGGGAGCGTTTCTGCCTGAACAGCCTGACAGCCCCCAATGTCGTTGAGAAGAAAATCAGCATCCCCGGACAGGTGGACTACGACTGGGTCGTTGACAAGGTGGAGAACTGGTGCGAGCCGATAACGGAGGAGGAAGTGAAAGAGAGTGAGAACGACTTGCTTTGAGGGCAAGTGGTATCGCCCTTCCGACCTCTTCCGCAAGAAAGTTCTCGGTGAGTTCCCGAAAGTGGACGAGGACATCTTGATACCGCAGAAGTGGGTAGAGATTGCGCAGGAACGCTGGAAGCACTACAAACTGACGAGCCACAATAACGCTATTCTCGGTGTCGATGTGGCAGGTATGGGTCGGGACTGCACCGTGTATTGTAAGCGTTTCGACAACTACGTTGAGAGTTTCGACAAGCACAATTCAGGCGGCAAGGCAGACCACATGAAAGTAGCCGGGCGCATCAAGAATGAAATCACCATACACAGCGGTTACAGCGTGTCTATTGATACGATTGGAGAGGGTGCAGGGGTTTACTCACGTGCGGTTGAGATATGCCAAGAGAGCAACGGAAAATTGGACGAGGAAACAATTATCAGTTGCAAGTACAGCGAGGGGGCGAAAACGAGCAGCGGAAAAGACCTCACGGACATTACTGGACAATATACTTTTGCCAACATGAGGGCTTACCTGTTTTGGGCTGTCCGTGACTGGCTGAACCCGGACAACAATACCGGGGCGATGCTTCCACCGGGCGGCAGCTTCATGGAAGAGGCAACGGAAATCAAGTGGTCATTCCTCTCCAATGGCAGGATAATCATTGAGCCGAAAGAGGACATTAAGGAACGGTTAGGACATTCGATAGATGAATTTGATGCCCTTGCTAACACGTTCCATCCGAAAGCGGTAGAAATGACTGGCGTAAATGCACTCCCGAATTACGGGGATGAAGATATTGACGATATACTATACTAAAAACAGAAATATATGAATATCAAGGAAATTACATCGCCTGAAAGGGATGCACGGAGCATCATTTCAGATTTGCAGTACAAAACGGTGTCGGTGAAACCGTGGGCGTTACTCCGCAAGGAGTACGAGCCGAAAGAACACCCGGTAATGACCGATAAGACCTACAAGGACAAAGTTACCAAGAGGGGCATCGAAAAGGTTACACGTTACACGCTGGGCTTGCAGAAACTGGCAGTAAAACGCATGACGGAACTAATGTTCGCTATTCCCGTGCAGCGCATATACAAGCCAGAGAACGACCAAGAGAAGCAAGTTGCGGAGATTATGGAGGCTATTTTCCAAAAGAACCGCATCGACAGCCTGAATATTGACCGTGGTAAGAGCCTGTTTGCCTCCTGCGAAACAATCACGTTGTGGTACTCGCAAGAGCAGCCTACCGTGTATGCCGGGCAGAAGAGCCTCTTGAAATTGCGCTGCAAGAACTACTCACCGATGAAAGGCGATAAGTTGTACCCATTGTTTGACGAATACGATGACATGATTGCTCTCTCCATCGAGTACACAAGGAAAGAGGGCATCAATACCATTACCTACTTCGACACGTACACCGCTGACGAGCATATCCGTTGGCGCACGGGCGCAGGGGAAACGGTGGAGGAACTTCGGGAGAAAATCGAGGTGGGCAAGATTACGGGCGTGTATATCCACCGTGACGAGCCTATTTGGGAAGACCAGTCAGGTAATGTCTATGAAGCCGAATGGACGCTTTCACGCAACGGTAACTACATCCGTAAGAACGCAAGACCCAACTGGGTGGTATTCTCGGACGGCAAGGTGAAATTCGGGCAAGAACCGACTAATGACAACGCAGGGCGTAACGTGCTGCAATACGGACAGAACGACAAGGCAGAATACAAGACGTGGCAACAGGCTATTGATAGCATCAAGTTCCACGTTGGGGAAATCAAAAAGGACTTCTTCATGCAGCTTCAACTACCGGATATGTCAATGGAGAATATGAAAGCAACCCCAATGTCGGGAGAAGCCCGTAAGATGATGTTCATTGATGCCCAGTTGAAAGTGACTGACGAGAGCGGCATTTGGTTGGAGTTGTTCGACCGTGAAATAAATGTTATCCGGGCGTTCATGAAGAAGATGTACCCCTCACTTTCCGCTGCCATCGACAGCCTACAAGTGGAGGTCATTATCACCCCGTATCAGATACGGGATGAGGCAGAGCGTATCAGCAACCTTTCCAATGCCACGGGCGGCAAGCCTATTATGAGCCAGCGTACCGCAGTTCAAAACCTCGGCTACGTGGATAACGTGGACGAGGAAATGGAACTGATTGCAAAGGAAAGTTCCGTGAGCCTATTTGACGAACCAACCATATAAGGCATGGCAAAGAAAAAACTTGATATTCATTGCGAGGAATGTGTCTATTCCTACGAGCCGCACGAGATTGGGGCAAACGGCAAGCCGTTCCTGTGTCGGTGTAAACTGCACCAGGAACGCAGCCGTTTCCTCACCCGTGACGGCTGCGGACAATTCAAAAGGAGGCTGTAATCATGGCTAAGAAAGAGGCAACCAAATTCAGTTACGGGGTATTCGACAGGAAGCACATTGCCAGCATCAAGAAACGCCTGAAAGCGATTGATGATTTGTTCGATGCAGCGATAACGCAAGGCGCACGGATTGGCGAGACTTCCGGCTTCAAAGACCCCGACAAGCCCTTTTATATTTCGGACTACCCGGCAGTGCAGGAGCGTATAAACGACCTCATGCGCTCCGTTGGGCGTGGGCTGCAAGGAGTGATAGAAACGGGCGACCGTGAGGAATGGCTTTTATCTTGCGAGAAAAACGATGCTATGGTTGATGCAATAACTTCCTCAACCGGGCTACCGAAAGACGTAATTTCGCAATGGAAACAGCCAAATTTGGAGGCTTTATCATCATTCCAGCACCGCAAGGAAGCCGGGATGATGCTTTCAGACCGGGTTTGGAACATTACGGAACAATTCAAGCAGGAACTGGAACTTGCTCTTGACTTGGGGCTTGGAGAGGGAAAGAGTGCCGCTGCCCTTTCACGGGATGTACGCAAGTATCTCAACGAGCCAAACAAGTTGTTCCGCAGGGTTAGAGATAAGCACGGTGTCCTCCGGCTGTCAAAGGCTGCAAGAGCCTACCACCCCGGACAGGGTGTGTACCGCTCTTCATACAAGAATGCCCTCCGGCTGACCGCCACAGAAAATAACATTGCATATCGTATGGCAGATAGCGAGAGGTGGAGGCAGATACCCTTTGTTATCGGCATCCGCATTTCAATATCCCACAACAGCCACCCGGTTGTGGATATTTGCGATGAACTGCAAGGCGAGTACCCGAAAGACTTTGTTTGGACTGGCTGGCATCCGTTCTGCAAGTGCGCTGCTGTGGCTATCCGGGCAAAGGAAGAGGAGTTCTTGGACTACCAGCAGAAGATACTTGCCGGAGAAGATGTAAGCAATTACAAGTTTAGCGGCACGATAGAGGAAGCCCCGGACAATTTCAAAGGCTGGGTAAACGAAAACGCAGAGCGCATCAAGAACGCAACGAAACAGCCGTATTTCATTCGGGATAACAAAAAGGTCATTGATGGGATTTTGGCTGATAACAAACCGTCTGTCTTGAACGATGTTATCAAGAAACTGGACGATGCCAAAGTGGGCTACCTGCCCGTGAAGAAACTGCCTAAGCGTTTGTCAGATGAAGATATAGTGGCGAGAGTTGGTGGTGGAGATATAACACAAGGCTCTTGTGCTTCGGTCGCATTCGCTTGGGCTGCAAACAAGGGCGGTTTGGACGTGTTGGACTTCCGGGACGGAGCAAGCCGGGTGTTCTTTTCTAAATACTCAAATCTTATGCAGATATGCGATAAGGTAGGCGGCATTTCAAGTTTAGACACGACTGCCATACAACTGATGAAACAAACCGAAATCGGGAAACACTACTACATTGCAGTCGGTCGCCATGCAGCCATTGTAAAGCAGACCTCAAAGGGCAAATATCAGTTCTTGGAGTTGCAGAGTGCCACACAGAACGGTTGGAAGCCTCTTGATAGCAAAGTGTTCCAGTGGCGTTTCAAGGCGAGCGGAAAGGGTGTCGGGCTTTTGATTGACATAGAACTTTTGCAAAAGGACAAAGGGTTTCAGAAAATGGCAGGTTACATCAATACAGCCAAATCAGAGCAGAAGAAAGGCACAACGGGAACAATAAAATGAAAACGAGGGTGTATCAAATTGATATGCACCCTCATTCTTTATTGCCTGTCCTTAAAGAAGTCTGCCCACTCCGGGTTTTCCCGGTCAAAAATTGCCTTTTCCTCTTTGGTTAGTTTCCAAGGGTAGTCGGCAAATAGGTTGAAAATCTTTTTCTTGTCAAACGTGAAAAGATGTTCGCCCACACAATCGTTGTTCTCTACCCAAGATTGTGTCACCTACTTTCTCTTTGTAAAATTTGTAATCCATAGTGCAAAGTTACTTATTTTTCTGCGGTTTACGATGCACCCGGTGCTTGGAAATTACACAAGACCGGGTCAATTTCGGTTTGCCTACGGAAATACCGAAGTCCCAAAGGGTTTTGAGTTGACATCCTATCTGTTCGGGGGTGAACACCTCGTATATTGCGGCAAGCGAGCCGAAGTAATGCTCACTGCTCCCATTTACCGGGGTGTGAAAATTCACTTTGATGATAGTTTCATTTTCTGCCATAGTTATTTTCTTTGAATTTTGTGCGAGAACAACGATTGTCCTGCGGTTGATAAACTTATTGCCTCAATGATGGATATTGTGCGAGAGGGGCTAAATTAAGCCCCCATATCCAACTCGCAGCAGAATTTAGATATTTCACGTTCAATATCATCGTTTCTCATTTCGATGCTCCTGCATCCTGCGTAATACTTTCCTGCATACTCAAAGCAGAGGTAGTGGTATGCTTCTCCAGTGTCCCAGTCGTGGCTATGGGGTTCGCCTGTAAAGAACCAACCGCCATCCCGGTATGGGTTGCACCACCTTTCAGGCGGCACACATTCGAGGAGGTGAACGTACCAGTCTTTGCTAATTTCTTCAAAAGGCGCATTCTTTTCCAGTTCAATTCTATCTTCCGTTACCATAGTGCTATTATTATGCGTTTCTCAATTTACCGATGAACTCGTTACGTTCCTCATTCAGAACATCGTTGCCGAACAGGACACGGGCTGCACCGTAGTAGGAGTTATCCGTTAATTGTCGTTGCCAACAACCGTTGAACCTCGACCATCTGAACCCGTTAGACTTCAAACGGGAGATAACATCGGCATTCGGCTTTTCGTCGTGGAAAATCTGCAAGCGGTCATCTGCGAAGTTCTTAATGACCTTGCCTCCGTAAAATTCAATCTCGATACTCTCTGCATTGGCTCTTTCCTCTTGCCTCTGCACAGCCTTTTCGCAAACCTCCTGCAACTTCCATATCTTATGACGGGACGTAAACAGGGGCTTTTTCAGACCTGTTTTTTCATTCTCCTGTACCTGCTTGATGTAGTCAAGGGCTTTCAGGACGAGGGCGGCTTTGCCGTTGTTAGCCAACCTCTCCACCTTTCCGAAAATCGAATTGGTGAAAGCGGAACGATAGTAAGGCTCTCCATTATCAACATCGGCACACGCTTTTGCATTGTGGTCAATATCCCGTTTTAACATAAGCCATTCCATGCTCTCCTTTTCTTCGGGGCTTTTGGCATCCTCAATACGTTTTGCCACTCTCCGGGCGTACTTCTCTCGCCATTCTGAAAACTCGCTCATAGCCTTGTCGTATGATTTGTTTGCCTTTTCGTTCCGTGATGTCGGGAAACGAGCCGGACCAGTAATCATCGCACTTAATATGCGAGAATGCTTGTCGAAAAGAGTAACAACCCAAGTGCGGAACTTCTCTGTGTATTCCTTGTGCTCTTCTTCCGGCAGTTTGCTCAAATCTTTAAGCAACAAATCTTCGTATTGACGGATATAGAATGCGGCACGTTCCTCCGGGCTGAAACTTGTGTTCTCGTGCGCTCTGACAGCCTTGTCCCACAAGTCCTCAAAATTGACTTCATATTTCCAAGCAACGACCTCCCACTTATTCAGTTCAATATCAATATCACGAATTTGTAAGCTGTCATTGCCTTGTTTGGCAACGTGCATGAACGAGTGACTTAACAACCCGGTGCTGGTCTTTGAACCTCTAAAGTTCCATTCGTAAACGCCCATTTCGGGGGCTTCAATCAGTTTTACCTGTGCTGCTCTGTGGCAGTTTTTTCTTGTCAAAATAATCTTTTCCATGTTGTTGTGGATTTATAAAGTGAATATGATGTAACGTACCCCGTAGCTGTTGTAATCATACGATATGCGGAAGCCCTCGGAAGTTGCGAAGCCTATAACCGCCTGTTCATGGCTCATTCGGATTGTGTTACCGCCTTTGAGTTTGGTTTCGCTGATATGCTTATCACAAATAAAGCAAGCCCGTCCTGACAAACTGCCTTGTATTCTTTCGCTGATTACTTTGATAAATTCCTCCTTGGTGAAAGGTAGGGTCTGCATCATTTCTTGACGTAATTTTTCTGCTGCTGTCATGGCTATGGAGTTTATTGATTGATGTAATAGTCAATTTTCTCTTTGATAGAGGCAGCAAAAGCAATTCCCTTATCCCCGAATGCTTGCGCCTCACTACAGATGCCGTCCTTGTAGGTAAGGCAGCAGAATGTGCCATCGGGCAAGTCAATGCCCAAACGGGGTCTGCCCCAAAACATATCAATCTCAATTTTGGGTCTGCGCTTGCTATCGTCCTTGTCCTCCTCGAACATCGGGAGGATGTACTTGCAGGTTGTTATCACTACGGGCTTGCCAGCCATTGCAGCCACCGCCCTATTGCCCCAAAATCTATCCCGTAGGGCGTTATGGGCGTTCTTACTTACTTCGATGTAGCCTTGTTCCTTTGCTACCTGTTCTGCTACTATGAGCATCGCTTCATTTTCTGTCATTGTTGTTGTGGAGTTTTGCCCGGCTGGTTAGACCGGGCGTGACCTATCAATAATTTGCTTTTTTCTGCCTTGTGTTCGCAACGAAAGTTTTGTTAGAGCCGTTGAGGTTTATTTCCCCCAGGTTTTCCCAATCTCCGTTAGCCCACGTCTTTGTGATGCAAGAGCCTTTGTATTTATCAAGATTGGCTTTGATAAGTTTCTTTGCTGGAGCGAGCGAGTAGAAAGTGAATGTATCGCTACGTTCTTCTAACTCTACATCATGTTCCCACTTCTTCAACTCTTTGTTGAACCTGTCGCCTATATACTTGTGGCTGACTGGTTCGCTGAAATATACGGTGTAGGTTTTCATACGCTTATTTGTTGTAGAGTGATACCTGTAAACCTCTGCGCAGCTTGCACACGCACTTATCAAGCCCGGCTTTCAGCGCACGGTCGATGAACTTGTTGAGCAACTCAATACCGATAAGGGCGATAAGACCTGCGACACCGACTAACATGTTGATACGGTTGCCCTCGCCATCCACTCCGTAAACTTTCAGACGGAAGTTTTTATTGATGAACTTGCTCGTGTACTTCAAAATGCTACTCTTTTTCATATCTTCAATTTTTGTTGTTGTGGAAGTGCTTATATCATAAACACACCGCGAAGTTCGGGGTTTATTTTGAAATAACCAAATTTTTTCGGAACTTTTTTATAAACTTTTTTGTTGATTTTGCGTAACCTCCAAGTTTCTTGTCTATTATAAAAATATCCGAAATGAGCAAATTTTCCGCTTGTAATATAAGCGTTTCGCAAAATTGTGCTACCTTTGCATAAACTAATTAGTTTATAAGCATGAAAAAGGAAATTTTAGACGCACTGAAAGCCAAATTTGTGGGGGTCAGTGAAGCGATTTTGAACAGGATTGCCGACAAACTCGCCAAGACTGTAACAAAGCAGGAAGATGTTGCAACCGCTGTCGAGGGGGTAACATTTCAGCAAGTTCTCGAAAGTTACGGGGACAGCCGTGCTACGGAAGCGCAGCAGACCGCAGTCACCAACTATGAGAAACATGGTCTGAAAGACGGAAAAAAGGTTGAAGAGCCGAAGCCGACAGAGCAGCCGAAGCCAAATGAGGAAACAAAGCCCGGTGAGGAGGAAATGCCAGCTTGGGCAAAAGCCCTTGTAGCTTCCAATGAAGCACTTACAAAGGAGGTGTCTGAAATGAAAACCGAAAAACTTGCAAAAAGCCGCAAGTCATCGCTTGAAGCAATTCTGAAAGACGCTCCCGAAAAAATCCGTCAGCGTTACGAAAAGGACTTTGCACGAATGACATTCAAGGATGATGAGGATTTCAACAACTGGATTGGGGAAATCACTCCCGATGTCGAAGCCATCACGAATGAGTACCAAGCAAAGGGCGGTGTCGTAACAAGACCGAAAGCAGGTGCAGCCGGAGGCAAGGGCGAGGAAAAGAACCCGTACTTGGAGGCTCGCATCAAAGAACGAGAGGCGGCAACGGCAACCCCCGCCATTCAAGGGTTGGCAACAGAAACTACCAAATAACAATGGAAGTAAATTTCAAACACCAAGACCCTGCCAAGGTTGACCCTATCTACATTGAGCAGGTTTTCGCTGAAAAGCCCGGAGGTGGATTGGTAGAAAATCCATCTTTCGATGCACCCCCTACGACCGCAGTTGGGGAGAAAAACGGAAAGTTTGCGCTGATTAAGGGCTACCGCCTTGTTGGTGCAGTCGCTAAAGCGGACACAACTATCAATGTCGCAAAGGGCAGCGGAATAGCTGTTGGCGATGTTATTGCCATCGGCAAAAAGGCTGTGGCTTGTACCGCTGTTGATACGTCTGCCGAAGATAAGGATGTGGTAACGGTTACGCTCGGTGTCGATATTGAGGCAGGTAAAGTCCTCTATCAAGCAAAGGAGGCAAGCGCAGATGCAGCAGAGCCTATCTTGACACCTGTGTACGTTACGGGCAACCGCCTTACAGCTAACGAGGGCGACCAGCCCGTGCGCCTTATCAACGGTGCGAATTTGAGAAAGGAAACGGCTAATGTAGCCAGCGAGGTAGCCGCATTGCTGCCAATGATTGCACTTGTGTAAAAGGAGGATTGATATATGGCTATGAACAAACCCCTTTTTGACATCGACCAGCCCGGAATGCAGGTTGCTGTCAATTCATACAAACCGGGTAACGGGCTTGCTTGGCGCACCCTCTTCCCGTTGAAGTACACCCCCAAGTTCGACCTGAAAGGACTGGAGGGCAACGAGGGCATTCCCGTGTCGGCAGACCGTGTCGCATTCAACACGAAAGCCCCCAAAAAGACCCGTAAGACGGTCGGCTCATGGAGCGGAAAGTTGTCTAAGATTGCGGTGAGCCGTGAGAAAGACGAGATTGAAATCAACGAGTACAACGACTTGCAGACTATCGCAGCCGCTAACACGGAGGATGCTGCAACCGCCCGTTACCTGGTTGATATGGTCTATGACGATTTGGACTTCTGCAATAACGCTATGGACTACAAGGTTGAGATTGATGCAATGCGTATCGGCTCAAACGGTATTCAGACTTTCCCGAAGAGCATTGAGGGCGACATGGCTACGGAGGACGTTATCAACTTCAACGTACCCAAGGAGAACTTCATCGGTGTTAAGGTCGCATGGAGCGATGCGGAAAAGGCTGACGGCTTGAAAGATGTTGCGGACGCAGCGGAGAAAATCGGCAAAAAGGGCTTGAAGAAACCCAAGTTTGCGATTTTGGAGAAAGCCAAGTTTGAGGAGCTTATCCAGCAGAAGTCCGTTGCTCGCAGATTGTTCCCTCGCTACGACCAGAACCTTGTCACCGCTGACATGATTAACCTCTCCAGCGTGAACAGCTACATGAACGGCAAGGGTTATCCCCAGTTCCTCGTGCTTGATACCTACGCAACTATCGAACACAAGGACGGTTCACAGGAAACTATCAAGCCTTGGAACATCAATACGGTTGCGCTGGCTCCCGTGCCGCAGCTTGGCTGGACTTACTACAAGCCTGTGCCGAATGTGCCTAACACGGAGGCGTTGCAGCAGCAAGCATCGTACTACAAGATGACCCGTTACTCCGACCTCAACCCGATGTTGGAGGTTACTATGGCAGAAGCCTACGTTCAACCCGGCTTGATTAACCGTGCTTCACTGGTGTTCATCAACACCACGAACACGAAGTGGAATAACGGAGAAACTGAGTAAACATGAACGTACTGCAATCTTTGAAAAGTCTGTCCGGCTACCCTATCCCATTGGCTACTATTCAAGATGTAGCCGATGAGGTAGGGATTAGCGTTGATGCCGAAACTACGCAGGAACTTCGGGGGAGCAAAGAGTTCAAACGTGCGAAAGCCCGTGTGTACCTCTACCTCTCGAAAGCCCCCAACGTATCGCAGGGTGGCATCACTTACAGTTTTTCGGACGAAGACCGCAGACGTTTCAGGAATGAGGCAGAGAGCATCCTTGACGAGATAGGCGATGATGCCAACGGATTAGGAGTTACTTACGGATATAAAGGTGAGGACTTATGATTATCGAAAACGGAACATTGCAGATTGTCAAAAAGGCTGGTGGCGGCATGGCTCACGGAAAGCCCGTTCCCGTTGTGGAAACACTGGGAGACCCGATAGCCTGTAACATCAAGACCCTGCATGACAACAAGAGAGGCAAAATCATTGACAACGTGTTTACACAGGCTTCATTTGAGGTTTTGATTGACCCTCTCGACTGCCCCCACTTCACGGATGAAACGGTCATTCTGACCGACAACCGGGGGACGGAGATAGGCAAGTTCCAAGTGCAGGATGTTCAACACCTCGACTATGTAGAGGCTGTAAAAGTTACCGTATGAGCGTAAAGAGGCTTACACCCAAAGGACACGCAAAGGAATTTGTGGATAACCAAATGGCTCTGAAAAGGCAGGTTATCATCAACAACTATATGTACGTTGGTGAAGCAGCGTTGGAGGTAGCCCGGACACAACACAAGTACCACCGTCAAACGGGCAACCTTACCAGTTCCATAGGCTACTGCATATTGGATAACGGAAAGGTGCTTGCGATGAGCAAGTTCGAGGTTGTAGGCAACGGCAAGAAAGGTGCGGAAGAGGGGCGCAAGTTCCTCCGTAAACTTATAAGGGAAAATTCAAAGGGGCTGGTGTTCATCATGGTTGCAGGAATGAGTTACGCCAACTACGTGGAGGCAATGAGCCTCGATGTGCTGGAGTCCGCAGAAATGCTTTCCAAGAAGATGCTCCCCAAGTTGTGCAAGGCATTAAAGTTATAGCAATGGCAAGAAAGGCTACATCAAGAATTGAGCAGGAAATGTACGATGCGCTCGAACATTTTTTTGAGGGGAAAATTTCGGGTGAGTTCTACCCCAGCGACTGCCGCCCGGCTGATTCCAACGTGGAGGATGCGGTGCTTACCGTTTCCAACGCTACGGCAGAGCAGATACAGGACGGTATCGCAAGGATAAACATCTACGTTCCCGACCTCGATAACGGAAGTGGGCGACCCGTCCCTGACAAGGAAAGACTAATAGCCCTTTCCGAACTTGACGAGCAGATAATTGACGTGCTTAACGGGGCTGACACCGACTATGAATTTGACCTTGCAAAAGGCACTGAAACGATAAATGCGGAGGCTATAAAGCAGCATTTTGTGAACATAACAATAGAATTTAATCACGTAACATTTAACTGATATGGCAAAAAGACAGAAAATCATTATGGCTTGGTCGAAGTGTACCATTGAGATTGCACCGACCGGGGCTGACGATGCTTTCAACGGCACTGAATTGAAGTCTATTGGTGTTATCAAAGACAAGTCCACCACGCTTGAACCGTCTGACGGTGACGCTCTCGAAATGAAAGCCACCGGGGGCGAGACGGTCGCCAAGGAAGTGCAGGAGGGCGGCTTCACTCTGAAAACCCGTGTCATTGAGCCTGACGAACTTTACAGCACCCTTGAATTGGGTGAGGAAGTTACCGCAGAGGGTGAGGACAAGGGCGACTTCAAGGTGAAAACCCACCTTGTTGATGGCGACTGGTCTGTTAAGGTAACGCCAAAGAACGTAGGCGCACGAGGTATCAAAGTACCTCTTTCCTCTATTGCTTTCAAGCCGGGTTACTCCGAAGAGGACGGTAACTACGCAGACCTCGAATTTGAGATTTTGAAGGGTGCGCAGGATTACTGGTACAGTCGCTTCAAGAAAGTTGCTCCAACAGGAGCATAAACGGACAGGGGCTTTCGTCTATTTGGTTAGGACACACCTTTCGGGATGAAACCGGGTTCGACCCCCGGAAGCCTCTCTAATTAAAATATATCGACATGGAAACGATAGAAAAGAAAGTAGCAGACACCATCTTGCAGCGCACAAGCGACAGCTTGGAGATTGACGGGAACGTGTACCCGATTGCACCCCCGTCCACTGCAACAATTATACTCATTTCGGAATTGATTGCTGGGATGCCGGAAGTCAGGATTGATGCCGACAACATCTTGTTTGAGGTCTTGAACAAGGCTAAGAACTGCAAGGTACTGGGCAAGATTGTGGCGACCCTCATTCTCGGAGCAAAGAGAGTGAACGAGCATAAGATAGTGCTTGTAGATAGGGTTGTCCCCAAGCGTGTATTCTCGTGGAAGAGATTGCGCATGGAAACGGTCTATTACCGCAAGGAACAGATTGAGGTGGACGAGTTGGAACACCTCTCAACGCTGGTGTTGGAGGGCTGCTCGCCTAAAACGCTCCGGGAACTTGTTACCAAACGGCTCAACAACTTGGAGATTAGCGATTTTTTCGGGCTTACCACTTCCCTCAGCGAAGCAAATCTGCTAAAAAGGACAAAGGAAGTGGCGACAGCATCTGGGGAATGATTTATAGTTGGGCAAAGATGCTCAACACCACCCCCGATTATGTCCTTTACGAAATGAGTTACGAAAACCTGCTCATGTACGGTTACGCAGCCCCCTCCTACGATGATGAGGAGGCAGAGGAATGGGACGATAGGCTGGATGCCAACAACCCCGATAATTTCAACGATAACGCAGACGAGGAAGAGGAATTTATATGAATACGAGTGACGGAAGAGAATACTACGGCTTTGGGATAGACAATTCCCAACTGCGCAGAGAAGCGCAACAGGCTATTGACATATTTGACGGCATCGGAAGCACTGCCGAAGCAGAGGGCGCACGTATTGATACCGCTTTCCGCAGAGCCGGGCAAGCGGTGGTCGCTTATTTCTCGGCACAGCAACTTTACTCTTTCGCCAGTTCGGTAATCAAGACCCGTGGGGAGATTGAAGCCCTTGAAATTTCCTTTGAAACGCTGTTGGGCAACAAGGATAAGGCAAAGGAGTTTTTCGGTGAGATTAAGGATTTTGCCGTCAATACACCTATGCAACTGGGCGACCTCGCCAAAGGTGCGCAAACGCTCCTCGGCTTCAATGTCGAGGCAGAAAAGGTCATGCCCATACTCCGGCAGATAGGCGATATTTCAATGGGTAGCAGCGAGAAATTCAACTCACTTGTACTTGCTTTCTCGCAGATGTCCTCCACGGGCAAACTGATGGGACAAGACCTGTTGCAGATGATTAACGCAGGTTTCAACCCCCTTGTGGAAATGTCGAAAATCACGGGCAAGAGCATTTCGGAACTTAAAGACGATATGTCGGCAGGGGCTATCTCTGCAGACATGGTCGCAGAGGCTTTCGCCCACGCAGCCGGGGAGGGCGGCACGTTCAATGGTATGCTTGAAAAGCAGTCGAAAGGTCTGCAAGGCGCAATTTCCAACCTGCAAGGGGCTTGGGATGATATGCTCAACGATATAGGCTCTAAACAGCAGGGCGTGTTCGTGGACGGCATCAGCCTTGCCACGGAAGCAATCAAGCATTACGAGTTGTTCGCCAATGCCCTCCTTGCTATTGCCGCAGCATACGGAACGTATAAAGCCATACTTGCCGCAGTCGTTGTCATTCAGAAAGCGCAAGCCCTCGCAGATAACATTCGCCTGTTATGATGTTCCGCAAGGAACTGGGACTGCTTACGGCAGCGCAACAGGCGTTCAATATCACCGCTTGGGCAAATCCTTACGTGCTGCTCGCCGCAGCAATTGTGGGCGTTGCTACGGCTCTCTACCTCTACGCTGATACAGCATCAAACGCTGAAAAGGCGCAGGAAAAACTCAACGAGCAGAAAGACGAGTTCCAAAAGAAACTGGACGAGGAGGCGCAAAAGGTCAATGAACTTATATCTATCATTCAGGACAAGACGGAAACCGACTATGCCCAGTTGAAAGCATACGAGGAACTGAAAAAGGTCTGCCCTGCCATTACCGATGCGTACACCCAAGAGAAACTTGCCGCCCTTGAACTGACCGAAGTCCGCAAGGCTCTCAACGAGGAAATGGAGCGCAAGACCTACGAGAACGCACAGCAGAATTTGCAGCGTTACACATGGCTGCTTTCGGAGGCTTCACAAGCGGAGGGCAACTGGACGAAGATGTCAAAGGAGGCGCAGGATGCCATAAGGAATAAACTTGGCACGGGACTTTTGAAAAACAAGGTCGAGCAACTGAAAGATGTTGTTAAGGGCTACCAAAAGCAGGTCGATGAGATAGAGCGTGTCAAGAAAGAAGCCGAAGAGAAAGCCAAGCCCATTGAAACAAAAATCGTGGAGGCGAAAGCCGACCTTGAACAGATACAAAAGGAGTTTGACAAGGCAAAGGCGAAACTTGAAGAGGAACAGGCAAAGACCAAAAAGCAGTTCGGGAAACAAGTAATGACCTTTTTCTATGAAATCAAGTTCCGAATGGCGCAAGGCAACCTGAAAAAAGCGCAGGACAAGGTCGCCAACCTCGAAGCCGAAAAAGCCGCACAGACTACCTACGAGCAGGATTACAATGCAGCGGCAAAGGCTTGGAAACAAGCCAAGAAGAAACTTGATACCATTAAACGGGACAAGTCGAAATACACCCAAAAGCAGTATAAGGAGGCTGCCGATGCGGAAGAGAAAGCCCGTAAAGCCTACAAGAACCTGGGCGGTGAAATCACCACCACAAAACAGGACAAGAGCGCAGCCGACAAAGCCAAGCGTGACCGTGAGGAATACGCAAAGGAAATGGCGAATTTCAAGCGTTTGACCGCCTCCCAAGCCGTTGAACAGGCAAGGGCTGAAAAGGATGCGCAGTATGCCGTAGAACAAGCCCGTATTGATGCCATGCAGGACGGGTCAGAAAAGATATTGGCACAAATGGCTCTCGACCACAAACGGGAACTTGAAATGCTCGACCGTGAGAAAGCCGACTACCTGCAACGCAAGGTGGATAACGCCCGTGCTTTGTTCGAGGCTAACCCGGCTAACAAAGGCAAGGTTTTCAATGGTTCTAACATTACCCTCACCCCGGAAGAGAACGCCAGCTTTGCGCAGCGTAAGAAGTACACGGAGCAGAAGCAAGCCAACGAGGGGCAGGAACTTGTCGAGCGGCAACGCACCACCATGAATGAGTACCTGAAAGAATTTGGGGACTACATGGAGAAGCGACAGGCAATCATAGACCTGTACAACGCTCAAATGGCAAAGGCTACCACGGAGGGCGAGCGGCTTTCATTGTCCGCTACCATGAAGCGTGAGTTGTCGGAACTGGATATAGAGGCAAAGAAAAGCACCGCAGCCATAAGTCGCTTGTTCGAGGATATGACCGACAAGACGGTCAAGAATATGCGTGATATAGCCGATGCCGGGGAACAGGCTCTGCAATTCCTTATTGCCGGAGAATGGGACGATGCCAAGGGTATTGAGTTCGGTATGTCGCAGGAAACTTTCGACACCCTCCGCAAGTCCCCGGCAGAACTGGAGAAGATACGCAAGGAAATCAAGCAAATCCGTGAGGAAGCTGACAAATCGGACACCGCTTTCAACAAGATGGCTAACGGGTTGAAAAAGGTCTTTGCCGCTGGTAACGATACCAAGAAGTTGAAAGATGGCTTGGGAATGATTGAGGACGGCTTGAACGATGTAATGAACGTATCCGGATTTCTCCAAAACAGCCTTTCCGACCTCGGTGATGCTTTAGGCTCTGATGCCCTGAAAGGGGCGGCAGACGGTATCAGTGCGGCTATGGATGTGGCTAACGCTACGATGTCCGGGGCGCAAGCCGGGGCGATGTTTGGTCCTTGGGGCGCAGCGGCAGGAGCGGCTATCGGCTTGGTTTCCTCCCTCGGCTCTGCAATCGCAAAATTGCACGATGCCAAGCACGAGAAGAAAATCAAGAAGTTGCAGGAGCAAATCGAGGTACTGGAAAAGTCCTACGACAAGTTAGGTCGCTCCGTTGAAAAGGCTTACTCAAAGGATGCCTCAAAGATGATTGAGCAACAGAACACGTTGCTCGAACAGCAAAAGGTGCTTATCCGCAATCAGATAGCGGAAGAAAAGAGTAAGAAGAAAACCGACTGGGGCAGGATTAAGGAGTGGGAAAATCAGATTGAAGAGATTGACCAACTCATAGCCGACAACAAGGAAAAGGCGGTTGATGCCATTTTCGGAGAGGACTTGAAATCAGCCATTGACAATTTCTCCAGTGCCTATGCGGAGGCTTGGGCATCGGGAGGGGACAAGGCAAAGTCCGCAAAGGATGTCGTGAGGAAGATGATGCAGCAGATGGTTACGGAAAGCATCAAAGCCGCTATCCAGTCCTCAAAGAGCATGGAACAGATACGTCAAAAGTTGCAGGAGTTCTACGCTGATAATGTCCTTTCCCCGTGGGAGCAGGACTACATCTACCGAATGGCTGAAAATCTGCAAAAGGAACTTGATGACCAGTTCGGGTGGGCTGACAGCCTTATGTACGAGGGTTCATCAGCATCGCAGGACAGCACCAAGAGGGGCTTTGCCACCGCCAGCCAAGACAGCATAGACGAACTGAACGGACGGTTTACGGCTATACAACTCAACTCGGAGGCGAATAAAATCACGCTGATTACGATTAGCGATGATGTAAAGATTATCCGCTTGCAGGTGATAGCCAACCGAGAAAACATGGAAGAGATTAGAAATTTAGCCTTGCTCGCAGTCGGGCATCTTGAAACGATAGCCAAGAACACGAAGCAGTTGTTTGAGATGAACGAGCGGTTGGGCAAGATTGAAAAAAATACACGGAAGTTATGATAAAGGAAATAATGAAGTCGGCATCCCTTTACGGGGCTTGCAGTGGTTCGGGAAAGGTGAGCGACTGGAGAAGCCTTGCTTGGCTCTTTTTCTCCCCACAGGGGCGTGAGTTCTGCGAGGAAAAGAATTTCCCCAGCCTCTCCATGTTCCAGCGCATGAAACCGTACAACGTGGAGCAATTTGGCGTTTTCGTTGATTTAGGGCGTGTTTCTCGCTCAAATGATAAAGATATTGCCTTGATAGGCGATACGTGCGGAGAATTGAAATTTGACGAAAATAAGGTAGTCCACAAGGTCATGCTCATGCACGGGGCGAAAGCCCACATAAAGGCAAGCAATTACGCTGTCCTCCTGATAGTAAACGTAGGGGGCTGCGAGGTAACTATTGACAAGGACGAAACGGTGATTGTACTATGAGAGGCGAGTGTTACATAAACAATAAAGATGCGCACGATGAATGGGGCTTGATATTCGGTGAAACATCACTCACCGCCTTACTGACCCCTGCCCCGGTAAAAGGGTACATCGAGAATAAAAGTGCGCTCATACACGGCAAGCAGGTCTTGTCGGGCGAGGAAAATCCCCCGAAGATTGACGAGAGGGACTTGCAGCTTGTGTTTGCTATCAAAGCCAAGAACCTGACGGAGTTCCTGACAAAGTACAGCAATTTCGTGAAAGAACTTGAAAAGGGCAAACTGAACATACGCACGAAGTACCAGCCGGGCGTGGTGTACCACCTCCTTTATGTTTCCTGCCAGCAGTTCAAGCAGTTCAATGGACGGCTTGGGAAATTCATCTTGAAGTTGAACGAACCTAACCCAAAGAACAGAGTATGATTGATATAAGGGACAAAAAGGGCAACATACGCTATTCGGTTGAGGTTTCGGAGCGGAGCGTGTACCATAAGGAACTTATGGCAGAGGAATACGTGCTTTTGACCTTTGAAACTGAAAGGCTTGTGCATCTGCGGAAAGGCGACTACATCGAAACGGAGTTTGGGCGTTTCGAGATTGTTACCGTTGATAAGCCGCAGCGCAATGTCAGTTCCGATGGCGGTTGGTCGTATGAACAGAAGTTCTGCCCACCTTGGGCAAAATGGGTGAACCGCAAGATGTTCTACAACCGACAGAAAGGCAGTGAGAAAGCATGGAAAATGACCCAACTGCCCAAGTATTTCATGCAGATACTCGTTGACAACCTCCGTGAAGCCGGGTTTGGCGATTGGAGTTACACGATTGATGCCAGCCTCACGGAAATGAAGTTGGTTGAGTTCGACAGCACCAACCTACTCGATGCCCTGACACTGATTGCCCAAACGTGGGAAACGGAGTGGTGGATAACTGATAACGTGATACATCTGTCAAAATGCGAGTACGGTAGCCCGGTCGTGTTCGAGGAAGGCGATGTGGTAAACGGAATGGAGCGTGAGGACGGGCAGGACACAGACTATATCACCCGGCTCTATGCTTTCGGCTCTACCCGTAACGTGCCGCAGGATTACCGCAAGAACGAAGATGACAGCCTTGTTATAGAGGGCGTTGTTGAACGTAGGTTGAAACTTCCTGCCGGGATAGACCACATAGACGCTTGGGACAATATGCAGCCCGAAGATGTGGTTGAGGGAATTGTCGTGCTTGATGAGATTTACCCCCACCGTGTCGGCACGATGTCTAATATCACCACAAAGGAATACACCGATAAGGTGGAACAAGAGGACGGCAGCACGGAGGAAGTGAAATGGAACGCCTACCGCTTCAAAGATACGGGCGTGAAGTTCTCAAAGGAGTACATCATACCCGGTGAGGAACTTCGCATCATCTTCCAGTCGGGAACGCTTGCCGGAATGGACTTTGCCGTTACTTTCAACCCGGACGGGCTTGCAGAGAGCCAAAGCGGTGCGCAGTTGTGGGAGATTGTCAGGAATGAGGACTACGGGATTGCATTGCCAAGCGAGAACTTCAAGCCCTCGAATGGCGACACGTACATCCTTTACGGTTACGACACTAAATTTGTTTCCGACAGGCTCATTCCGCAAGCCGAACAGGAGTTACTGGCAAAGGCTCACGAGATTATCTTGAAGAAGAGCCAAGACAAGTCCATATACAACTGCCCGACCGACCCTGTGCGTTGTGCCGGGTACAAGGAGCGCAACGGGGAAATGGTTTACCTGCCCTCCGATGTCGTGGACTTGGATATTGGTCAGGCGGTGGAGTTGCGTAATGAGGGCTACTTCGATAACGGCTACCGTATCAGCCGTGTGCGCTCCTTTGAGAAGCGTTTGGATAACCGATATAGCTGTACCTATACCGTTGGCGAGAGCGCAGCCTATTCAAGCCGGGCGGCACTTGAAGAAAAGGTCGATTCAATCACCTACAACAATACGCAGTATTTTTCAGGTGGAGGCAGTGGCGTGTATGTTATCAAGCGGCACGATGGCACTACCCCCAGCGACCACAACGTATATTCCTCACTTCGTGCCAAGTCGGAGTTCCTGCATAAAGTAAACCCCGATGTCGCCACTGGTCTAAAGAAGTTCCTTGACGGCATAGAGGCTGGTTTTTACGAGGAGGGCGTGTCGGGCGGCAAGTTCGACAAGGACGGAAACTTGGAGGCGCACAGCCTACTTGTACGCACCCTTGCCAAGATTGCGACCGCAATTGTCGGGCAGATAGGCTCGGAGAAGTTTGTTGACGGCTTTTCGGTGAGGGCTTCCAAATATGGAAGATGCTCGCAACAGGCGACTGGAGCATGACGATAGACCGCCTGACCGTGCGCAAACTTATGACCGTGTACGAGCTGCTTATTGCCAAGATTAGGGCGGTAGGCGGTCAGTTGGTCGTGTCTGCTGGAAACGGCAAGATAAAGACCGTGGAAACTGACGAGAGCGGAGAAAACTACCTTATCAAGTTCGAGGACACGAACACATTTGCGGAGGGCGACCTGATGCGCTGCCAAGTGTGGACGGGTTCGGGCATCAAATACTACTGGGTGCGTGTTTCCTCTTCTGACGGGGACACCATAACCGTGCCTATTTCTGAATTTGAGGGGGTGCAGCCGGAAGAGGGGGACGAGTGCGTGCTGATGGGTAACACCGATAACCCGTTGCGCCAAAACCTTATCAGCATATCCGCTACGGAGGACGGACAGCCACGCATTGATGTCCTGAACGGGGTGAAATCAAAGAGTTTCGAGGGTTGTTTGCGTGCGAGGCTGGGCAATCTTGACGGGATAAGCGATAACTATTTCCCTGCCGATAATCAGCCTCACGGGGACGGTCTGTATGCCGACAATGCATATTTGCGAGGTACGTTTGTCCTCTCTACTGGCGAGGATGTCAAGACGAGATTTGAGATACTGGAGGGTCGCATAAGTTCGGAAATTCAGTCCGTTGAAAAGGAACTTATGGCATACGAGAGTTACCTGCGTAACGCCTACTTCAATGATAATATGGACGGTTGGGAAACCGACAACGGTGTAACTTTCTTCCTCATAGGCAATAAATGGATATGGCTAAATGATAAACCCTACGCCAACAAGACCGCCTACACGGGAATAACGACCGACCGCAACCGCACCGTGCTGTATATCAAGAACCGCTACCTGTTGCAGCGCAATGAGAACTTCGAGAGCTACCCCGTATGTGACGAAAAGGACATTGACGGAATGTTTCTGCCCAAGAAGTTCTATCTGTCTTTCTTCTACCGTTGCATCACACCCGGCACGCTCAAAATCGAGTTCGAGGGAGCAAATCAGGAGGGGTTCAGCCCGTTTGAAATGCTTTCCGTGAACCAAGAGATTGAGGCAACGGGCGAGGAGTACAAGACCTTTGAGGCAACGGGCTTATGGAACGGCACGGGCGACTTCCGATTGTCGTTCTCGGGTGAAATGTACCTGTATGCCGTCCGGCTTTCCCTTGACCGCATCGCAGACATCGAGCAGCGTTACAAGACTTTCTTTGAGCAGACCGACAAAAAGTTTACACTGGCTGCGGAGGAACGTGCAGAAACGACAAGAAAGTTGGAGGAATACCACAGCGAAATGATTGTCACCGCACGTGAGATACGTTCCGAAGTGTCTGCAAGCCTTACCAACCTTGAAACGGGAATGACGGAGAAACTGAATACCGCCATATCGCAAACGGAGGAAAAAATCAACATCGTAGCATCCCGGTTCAATGAGGATGGAAGTATCAAGAATACAGCAGGCTTGTTACCACGGCAGAGGCAAATAAGATGTTCGCTTTCGATTCCGCAGGTAATTTGGTATCGTTCATTGAGCAGACCGCATCCGACATCAAGATAAAGGCTAAACATATAGCGTTGGAGGGATTGGTGACTGCAAATGAGAATTTCAAGATACTGGAGGATGGCAGCATCATTGCTAAAAACGGAAAGTTCATCGGGGAAATAGAAACGCAGAAAGGACTGATTGGCGGCTTTGAGATTGCTTCGGGGCGTATAGGCTCTGCCACAACTCCGGGTAATGATTATGGAGGAGGATTAGCCATATATGATGATTTCTTCCGTGTTGGGGCTGGTAACGGTTATGTCATGTTCGGTGATGATGTTATTCCGTCTTATGTCGGAGGAGCGTTTACCGCGACTGGGCGTATCGTAAACAAGCATCCGAACACCTTTGGTTCTTACGGTTTCGACCAAGCCAACTACGGCTTGTTCATAAACGTGAGCGGAGGAACGAAAAACTACGGAATTTTCAGTGATTCAGCCTTAATGGCTCCGGCTTTCATTAACACGAAAGCGAAATTACTTACTTTTACGGGGAACGGCTATAAGGTTGATTTCTCGCAGTACAATATCATCTTGATGTACTACAACGACCCGGCATATTCTGGAGTAGAAGTAACATTGCCTACGGAAGCATCGGTTGCAAGTCAATTCGGATTAAGTTCCCTGCCAACAGATTTTGCCGCAGTTGTTGTTTTTCGGGTTAGAACTGGCTCTAAAAAAATAACCCTTAAAGGGATATACAATCATAATGAGGGATTGACTAATTATGAAATGGCTTCGGGCGACTCTATAATTGTGCTGATTACAAAGGCTGATGGATTTAGGTATCAAATAATTAACCACTCATCATAAAAAATGGCAAAGTTAAATTTCAAATCATTCTCTGTTTACACGAGTGTAAGCAGGAAAACCAAAAAAGAGATAGATGTGCGAGAAACATTTGCCGACTTGCTCTATACTGGAGTGAACGGCATCCGCTCACACGCTCTTGCATTGAAAATTTTTCAAAGTGAGGGAGAAACGGAGTTTACCGATGAAGAAATAGCCCTGATTAGGAATACAGCCGAAACAAGATGTATTCCGGGCTTCATTGACGGATTGATTGAGCAAATAGGAAAAGAGGCTGAAAACGAGGGCGATTTACAGCCTACCAACCCCATAAAATAATAAGGATATGGCAATAACAGATGCTGAAAGGAAACAAATCGTCCAAGAAGTCCTTGCACAGGTTAAGGCTTCATCTCAGGGCGTGAACGAGTTGGAGGAGGTTTCAACCCTTGACGGGGTTAAGACCCTCCCGGCTATGAAAGGCGACAAGGTTGTAGCAGCTCCCGTGTCGCTGTTGGGCAAACCTGCCACCGATGCGGCTGCAAAGGCAACTGAGGCGGCAAATAAGGCTGTCGAGGCTACGACCCGTGCCGATACAGCGGCTACCCTTGCCGCTAACAAGGCAGGTGAGGCAGAAACGGCAGCAGGAACGGCTAATGAAGCAGCCGAAAAGGTAAACACTGCCCTTGGCAATCTCAGCGAGGTTGCAGGGGAATTGAGGGGTACGATACTGAATGTAAACCGTGTATTGAACACCACCACCCAATATGCAGACATCACGGCAGCGGTTAACGCTATTGTAGCAGCCAACATCACGGAGGCGAAACAGGACGGAGTTGTGTTCATTTTCAACACGGCAAAGGGCTGGGCTTGTAAGCAATTCTCGGGGCAACCCAGCTACGGAGTTCAACAACGCTTCCAAGTGGAAAGATTTTGGGGGCGGTTCAGGTAGCGGTTCGGGCTTTTACAATGTTACCGTTGAGCAGCCTTTGGGCAGCGGTTACTACACCAAGGAAACGGCTATAGCGGCTCTTGCTGGGGCTGACATAGCAGACGAGGCAAAGCAGGGTATGATTATCACCTTTGAAGTTAGCGCAGGCAAATGGGCAGACTATCGTTTTGCCGGGACTGATATAAGCAGCTTTCTCACCCCCGGAGCGTGGGAAAGAGTACGGAGGCGCAGGTGCGGTCAAGCAGGTAACTTTCAACGGTGAGAAAAAGACCCCCGATGAAGCCGGAAACGTGACTATCAATGTGGATGTTCCCGAAGTGGACGAAACCTTGAACCTCGATTCCACTAATCCCGTTCAAAATGCCGCAGTGACGGCTAAACTGAAGGAGGTAGATGCTGGTACGCTTTTCGGCAGTGAGGTGACGGAGAATGACGATAACACGGTAACGGTAAGCCTTAAAAGCAAAACGGCAACCATTACGGAATTTACCATACCAGCCGGAGGCGGTGGAGGCGGTGAAACCGGTTCGGCAACCAATCGTGCTTTCCTCTTCCGTTGATAACCCGATTATCAAAGAGGGAGGCAGTTCCATACTGACCTATACTTACGACCACCAATATACAGGTGGCGATGAAGCCGGGCAATCTACTGGGCAGAGAGCGAACATAACCGTACAGATGAAGCGAGGCGTACAGGTGGTTTTCACCCAGTCCTACACCAATGTCGCAAAGGGCAGTTACAGCCTTGACATATCCAAGTACCTGTTGCTCGGTACGACTGACATCTACGTGAAAGCAGAGGTTACGGACATCGAGGGCAAGAAGCAGACCAAGCAGGCATATTCATCCGTTAAAGTGGTTACGCTGGCTCTCTCCACTTCCTACAACCTTGCCAACAAGGTAGCGCAGGGCGGCTACGGAACGCTTGAAACCGTGTCAATACCGTTCACCGTTTCGGGTGCAGGAACAAAAGTCGTGACCCTCTATGTGGACGGCAAGCAGCAGAACACACAGACCGTAACCAAGTCCGGCATTACCAACGGCAACTTCAACCTATCATTGAGTACTCTTGCAGCCGGACGGCATACAATCCAAATGGTTGCGGAAATGGACGCCTCGGACGACCTCACAATCAAGTCCGAAAGTATCTACTTTGACATACTGAAAGCAGGAAGTTACAAGCCATTCATCGGTACGCTGTTGCACCACGAAGACGGGCGTATCTTCACGAGCGACCACCTGACCCCGACAATCGAGGTAGGGCAGTATGAGAAGATGGATTTTGAGTTCATAGCATACGACCCCGACAAGACCCCGGCTGATATGTCCGTGTTCCGTGACAACGTGAAGACACAGACGGTCAGTGTGCCAAGAACGGTGCAGATATACACCAACCGTTACACCTCGCAGGGCAAGACCAATATGCGTTTCGAGTGCGGAACAACGCTGTACCCGTTCTACATTGATGTTAAGGCTTCAAGCATCGACATTGAGGAAATTACCGCAGGGCAGGTGCTGAAACTTTCAGCCGCTGGACGTAGTAATACGGAGGAAAACCCGGCACAATGGGAGTACAACGGCATCAAGACCACGTTCAACGGCTTTGACTGGAGCGGTAGCGGCTGGACGGGCGAAACCTTGAAGATGCAGAATGGGGCAAACATTGAGATTGGCTACAAGCCCTTTGCCTCGGACGCCACCCCCAACGGGGCGACCTATGAATTTGAGTTGCGTTGCTCTAACATCACGAACAAAAAGGGCGTTATCCTGTCCTGCATGGAGGGCGGCATCGGCTTCCAAATGACAGCGGAAGAGGTGAAGATGATAGCCTCCAACGGCTCATCGGTAAACACTCCTTTCGTGCCTGACATGAATTTCCATATCAGCTTTGTAATCCAAAAGAAAACGGACACAAGGCTTATGGAGTTGTACGTGAACGGTGTGCGATGCGGCACGAAGCAGTATGCCGGAACGGAGAGCCTTTTGCAGCCCAACCCGGTGAACATCACCGTAAGTTCGGAGGCGGCAGATGTAGATATGCGTTCAATTCGTATCTACGAAAAGCCCCTGACCGATGATGAAATGCTTGTCAATTTCATGATTGACCGGGAGACGGTCGAGGAAATGGTAACGCTTTACAACTCCAACGATGTAATGGACGATGAGGGAGTTTCCGTGGATATTGAGAAGTTGAGGGCGCAGGGTAAGTCCGTCATGCGTATTGTGGGCGATGTGGAACTTGTCAATCAGACGAACAACAAGAAATTTGAAGTACCCGTTGACATCTACTTCTATTCGGCATACGGCAAGGAGTATGACTTCATCGTGCATGGCGCAGGACTTCGCATTCAGGGAACATCATCCACCACGTACCCCCGAAAGAACTACCGTATATACTTCGACCGAAAGAGCAAATACGGCACAACGCTTGAAGTGAACGGCAAGGATGTTCCCAGCCTTGAATATAGTTTCAAGCCGGGTGCAAGACCTGTCAAGATATGGTGTTTGAAAGCCGATTTCTCCGATAGCTCCTCAACCCACAACACGGGTGCGGTGCGCCTCGTGAATGACGTGTGGAAAAAATGCGGTTTCCTCACCCCTCCGCAGAAAGCATACAATGGCAACTACGACCTGCGTATTGGCGTTGACGGATTCCCGATTGACGGTTTCTATGACAACGACAATAGCGGCAATAACAAGTATCTCGGAAAGTTCAATTTCAACAACGAGAAGAGCGACAGCCATGTTGTCTATGGCTTCGAGGGTATCGAGGGCTTCAATGACGAGGCGGCACTTGCCGGAAAGGAAAACCCGTGCATCTGCTTGGAGTTCCTGAACAACTCAAAGCTGCTCTGCCTGTTCTCTACAAGCGATATGGGAGAGTTTGACGATAGTCTGGAGTTCCGCTTCCCGGCTGATGTTACTTGGGGCGATGCGACAGCCTACCAAAAGGGTGCTGTTACCCGGTTGTGGAACTGGATAGTAAGTTGTAGGAACAATCCCGACAAGTTCAAAGCGGAGGTAAGCCAGTACTTTGATGTAAACAGCCTTTGCGCCTGGTATCTGTTCACGGACTACTTCATGGCGGTTGACCAACGGGCAAAGAACATGATGCTTGCCACTTGGGACGGGCTGAAATGGTATTTCCTGCCTTATGATGCCGACACCATTTTGGGTAGCCGTAATGATTCCGTGCTTGCGTACACGTATATCATCACGCATGAGACTTTCGACAACTCCACTGGCTCATACGCCTTTGCCGGACACGATAGCCTCTTGTGGGAACTGGTGCGCACCGCAATGAAAGACAAATTGATTGAAACCGCTGGTGTTATCCGCTCCAACATGAGTACGGAGGAGGTGCTTACGATGTTCAATGTTACGCAGATGGGCAACTGGTCGGAGCGTGTCTATAACAAGGACGGCTATTTCAAGTACATCCAGCCTCTTACGGAGGGCGTAAGCACTACGGAGGGAACGAAGCACTACGACTACCTGTATGCCTTGCAGGGAAACCGCTATGCCCACCGCCTCTATACCATTAAAAACCGCTTTGCGCTCATGGATGCGCAGTATGTGGCTGGTACTTACCGTGCGGATAGCTTCGCTTGCTACTTCGGTTACAAGTTCAGCCAGTCGCCCCGTAAGGTGAAAATCACTGCCAGCGAGCGGTACTACTTCGGCTACGGCTACACCAACGGTACGCCTACACAGAGTGCGGTGCTTGCGGAAGCTGAGGGTTCAAGGGTGGAACTTACAATCAGCACCGACCTTATCGTAAACGACCCGCAGAACTTCTACGGGGCAAGCCGTATCAGAGACCTTGACCTGACGAATGTGTCCCACGCAATTTTGCAGACCCTTAACCTGAACAACTGCACGGCATTGAGGTCGCTGAACGTAAGTTGCGGCTCAACGCAGAAAACGCTCAATGCGCTGATTGTTACGAATTGTAAAAGTTTGCAGAGCCTCACGATGAACGGCTTGCTTTCCGAAAGTTTCACAAACATAGACCTTTCGGGCAATGCAAAACTGGAGGTGCTTTCAGCCGGGAACACAGCCCTCAAAAGCGTGTCATTCGCCAAGGGTGCGCCCCTTATGTCGGTCGTACTTCCTGCCACGCTGCAAACGCTGGAACTTGTCAGCCTTAACCGTCTGACCAATGACGGGCTGCAACTGGAGGGTACGGACAACATCGACCGCCTCGTGGTAGATGATTGTGCCTCTATTGACTGGATAGCCTTGTTTAACAAGTGCCAAAACGTGAAGTACCTGCGTGTTACGGGCGTGGATATGAAAGACGATGGCACGTTGCTCAATCAGCTTATGAAGATAGGCGGTGTGGACGAGAACGGAGGTAACACCCCGACTTGTCGCCTTGTCGGTAAGTGTAAACTCACTACCTACATTGACGATGCAACCTTTGCGCAGATGCAGGAGCATTTCCCCGAATTGCAGATTAGCCAGCCGGAATGTACCGTTATCAAGCACCTTGAACATATCACGGACGGCACGGGATTTAGCAACCTTGACAATAAGACCGGGTACGACTACGACAATAAGTTTGAGTACAGCGGTCACGTGGCAAAAATCTTGTCGAAGCGTTACCGCTGCCTCGGAAAGAAAACTGCTAACGGAGAGGAAACAATCTGTAAGCTGCATGACAAACATTCCGGCTATTATGCCGATGCCGTGAACGTGAATTTGGCTACTCCTGCCATTCTGACGGGAGCGGAGGGCGATGTGTGGATGTACGAGCCTCACTACTGGTACAAGGGCGTTAATGACTTCCTGAATAAAGCAAAGTACCGCATTTTCAGTTCGCTTGAAAAAGAGCCTACAAAGGCAGAGAGCGTGAAGTTGATGCAGGGTGACTTGGAGGTTAAGGCTGGTTATGCCGTGCGTATTCAAGTTGACTACAACACGCTGGCAGAAGCAGAAACGCAGGTGTCGCAGAATAGTTACTACACGGTGGATGTCAGGGGCTACAAGCAGGTGCGTTTCCCCGGACTTGTTTCGGCTGTTTACGGTGCGCTCTTCCTCGATGCAGAGGGTAACATCATAGAGCGCATGAAAGCCACTTCGGACAGCGGCATAATCAACGGAATGTACCTTTTCAATGCGATTCCGGCAAATGCCGTAAAACTTGCATTCTCGGTAGTGAATAACGCTCCTTTCGACTATGTGCTGCTAACCAAGTCTGATGAAATAGAAGCCATTGAACCCGATTGGTGCGAGCATAAGGAATGTCTTACAGGTGTATATGAAGCGTTGTTGCGTGATGATATGCTGCGCTCCATCAGTGGGGTTCAATCAGCCGCAAGTATAACGCAGCCTGACTTCAAGCAGTATGCAAAGAACCGTGGAAACGGATTTCAGCTTGTCGATTGGGAAATGCACAAGGATGTCTGCAACCTGTTCTACGCCAAATACGGCAAGGCTGATAGCCAAGGTACTTGCGGATATGGCTCAAACACGAATGGACGTGTTACCGGGCTTACCAACGAGGCAGGAATGACAGACACTTTCGCTAACCCCGACAATACCGAAGAGCAAACGGCATATATAATCGTGGACGGTGTCAAGAAAAACATTCAAGCCCCTAATGTGCTGGGATATGAAAACTGGTACGGAAATAAAGCAGAGTGGATAAACGACACATTCAACGAGGGTGTGGTAGATTATTCTATGCACATCACTATGCCGGACGGCTCTATCCGCAAATTGAAAGGCGAAACGACTGGAGGCGACAGATACCCGATGAATGTAGTAAACGGTCGGCATATGGATGTTTGGGTTGCAAGGGCAGGAGGCTCTACATCAAGCTACTATTTCGATAATAACTACGTTTCTACCGCTATCAACCGTGTGGTGTTTCGGTCGTACAACAATGCGAATGCGAATGGCGGTGTTGCGTATGCGTACACGATCTACGATTCATCGCACGCGCTCACGTACGTTGGTTCTCGGCTTGCCTTCCGTGGAAAAATCGTCATTGCGAAGAGCGTTGCAGCGTTCAAAGCGATTGTCGAAATAGCGTAAGCGAAAGCGGAGCGAAAAAGCGTAAAATCGGGAGCGGAGGCGACCTTGTTGTTCGACCTCCCTCCCTTTGAAAAACAAAGGTGGATTTCCCAAAGACACCGTGTGGTGTTTCGGTCGAACAACAATGCGAATGCGAATGGCGGTGTTGCGTATGCGAACACGAACAACGATTCATCGAACACGAACACGAACATTGGTTCTCGGCTTGCAAACAATAAGAAATAGAAGCGTTATGCCTCAAAAGTATTCAGGCGTACAACAACGGGGACGTGTCCCTAACGTGGAGCCTGTGGGAATGAGCCTCAGTAGCAGCGTGAGCAATCACGGAAAACTGGAAAAGAAAGCGTGGGGTGGAGTTTGGTAGGGACTTATGTCAGCCGAAGAAGTCAGACCCCGAAAAATTGAAGGCAAAATTAAAAATGAGAAGATTAGGAAAGACAAGTAACATCATTGAGGAGATTTGCGAATACAGCAACATCTATAACTCTCTCCATGTCGTAATGAGGGGCAGGAAACGGAAGAAAAGCCGTGTCGGTCGCTGGATTATGGCTCATCAGGACGAGGTGATAAAGAGGTTGCAGGAGCAGATACGGTCGGGTACGTTCTGTATATCCGGCTATCGTGAAATGCTTGTCACAGATGGTCCGAAAATTCGCACGGTACAATCCGTTTCGTTGATTGAGCGAATTGGATGCAACGCCATCATGGCGGTTGTGGAGGACGAAATTTTCAAGCGGTATATCCGCACCACAGCGGCATCAATCAAGCGCAGAGGGATGCACGACCTACTGAATTTTATCCGTAGGGACTTGCAGGAACACCCGGAGGCAATGAAGTATGCCTACAAGTTCGACATCAAAAAGTTCTACGAGAGCGTGAACCAAGACTTTATGATGTATGCCCTGCGTAGAATGTTCAAAGACAAGGTGCTGCTTACGATGCTGGAGCGTTTCGTGAGGATGATGCCTAACGGCTTATCCATTGGGCTACGCTCATCGCAAGGCTTCGGCAATATGCTGTTGAGTATGTTCCTTGACCACTACATCAAAGACCAAATGGGCTATAAGCACTTCTACCGTTATTGCGATGACGGGGACGGTCATTCAAGTACCAAAAAGGAGTGCTGGAAGTTCCGGGACATCGTACACGAGAGAGCCGGACTGATGATGCTACAAGTGAAAGGGAATGAACGTGTGTTCCCTGTTACGGAGGGCATCGACTTCCTCGGATATGTTATCTACCCAACCCATACCCGGTTGAGAAAGCGCAACAAGCAAAATGCAGCCCGGAAGCTGCACAAGGTGAAGAGTAAGAAAAGACGGCAGGAGATAATTGCCTCCCTTTACGGGCAGTGCAAGCACGCAAACTGCCACAATTTGTTTTATCGTTTAACAGGTATCAAGATGAATGATTTTAAGAGTTTGGGCATCAAGCCCAAGTTTGAGGACGGCAAAAAGCGTTTCAAAGGAATGAGCGTGTCCGTCCGTGAGTTGGTTAACATCCCTATCGAGGTGGTGGACTTTGAAACTGGTATCGTCCCCCGTTTCGAGAGGGAGGAGTACGAGAAGAAAGTTGCGGAGGCAAAAGCGGTCTATAATGCCGCCCTTGCAGCGAACAACGGAAAAGTCCCGGCTGGGGTAATCAACCCGGACGACATCGAAAAGCCACACGGCAGATATGTCGTGCGCATTAAGGTGGACGGGGTGGAAAAGAAGTTTTTCACGGCATCCAAGGAAATGTGGTCTATACTGGAGCAAATCAAGGAAATGGATAAGTTCCCGTTCACGACCACAATCAAAGCGGAAATGTACGGCAAGAAAGGTGAAACCAAATATATTTTTTACTTGATATGAGAAGAGTAACAGGAAACAAGGGGGTATTGCCCATTGAGTGCGTGAACCCCAAGAAAGACAAGTGGTGTGTACGTTTCGACATTCAGAACGCCACAGACAGCGACACATCGGAATACTACGAGGAAGTGTACCCCAATAAGCCGACCCCGGAGGACATCGAAAACACCCTGTTCTCAAACGACTTGGATTTACCTCAAAAGGAAATTTCAAGCATCGGTGCATTGTTGGGCTACAGCGGTGGAGAGTTTGAGAAGCGTTTTGAGCAGGGACGTAACGACCGTATGGCTGCAACCCCGTATCTGCAACTCATGGAGGTGGTACGTGAGCAGCTTCTTACGACAACCGACATCCCCAATGCCGTTGCGCTGAAAGTCCCGGCTACGTTCTTTCCGTTCTCGGAGTTGTGCAAGCGTGGCAAGCAGGTAGAAAAGGGCATCATATTCAAGTATGGTGGAAAATTGTGGAGAGTTGTGCAGCCGCACACGCCTATGGATATTTACCCACCGTCCATTGATACCGCCTCGCTCTATACAAGGGTTGAGCCGGAACACGCAGGAACGCTTGAAGACCCAATACCCTATGAGCAGGGAATGGCGTTTGAGAGCGGCAAGTATTACGAGCAGTTCGGAGTGGTGTATGTCTGCATCCTTACAACGGCAACGGGCTACCCAAGCGACCTCAAAGACCTGCCAACAATCGTAAAACCTGTATAAATTCACTTTTTACGGAAAGTAAAAGCCTAAAGACGCTTATATTATAAGCACATTTTAGTACCTTTGCATTTGGATTAAACATAAATGTATGAAGATATTAAATTGGCTCAAAACAAGTAATAGGTTGAAGCATTTCGTGGGAGGTGCAGCAATCGGGGCTTTTTCAGGCTCTGATTACTGCGCCCTCTACGCTTCTGTCCTATCAGCGGCAAGCCTTGAATATAAAGACAAGGCGCACGGCTGCGAATGGGATTGGATAGACTTCGGGCTGACCGTAGCCGGAGCGGTTGTCGGACGTTTAGCGGTTAGGTGGCTATGAATGAAGTGCAGGGGACATTAGAGGTCGCAAAAGGTATAAGCGACCTTGGCGTACTGATTATTATCGGTGCAGCCTTTATCGTATTGTCTCTTGGAATGTGGGTAGCCCTGTTCCGCTGGTTCAAAAGTATCATGGATAACGTGATTAAGAACAATTCCGCAACTATGAGCGCACTTCTGACCAAGACCGATGCACAGAACGATGTACTGAACGAGATTGCGGACGGCTTGCGCCCCTCGACCTTGTTGCAGATAAAGAACATATCCAACACCTGCTTCGACCTTTCCACGGAGAAAGTCTGCCGCATCATCAAAAAGGTGCGTGAGGAAAACCACATTGCAGACAAGGAGGCGACTAAAGCGAAAATCAGGACATTGCTCTGCAATCTTCACGAGGACAGGAACAGCCGTTTCGACAGCACCAGGTATCGGGGCAACACACTGACCCACTACACTTCCCCGGAATGGATTGATTGGGTTGCGGAGGTCGTGGAAAATGAGGTGTATTCAGAGCCGAATAACGCCCGTGCCTTTACCAACGTGGAGGCAGTTTATAGTAAAATAAAACTTGATTTTTATCACAGACTAACAGAGTAATACAATGAAAATTCTAATTGACAACGGACACGGAGAGAATACACCGGGGAAACGCAGCCCTGATGGAAAGTTCCGTGAATACCTCTACTCCCGTGAAATTGCGGAGGCGATAGAGCGTGATTTGAGAATGAGAGGCTATGATGCTGAACGTATCGTGCCTGAAACGGTAGATGTTCCGCTTGCGGAACGGGCAAGGCGTGTAAACGAGTTCTGCGGCAAACTGGGAGCGTCCAATGTAATCCTCATTTCCGTTCACTGCAATGCAGCCGGGAACGGGGATTGGGATGAACGCAAGGGGCTGGAGTGCCTACACGAGCAAGGGCAACACAAGCCGACACCCTCGCATCCTGCCTCTATGAAGCGGCTGCAGAGCATCTTCCGGCTGGCACAAAGATACGCAGCGACTGGTCGGACAAAGACCCCGACTGGGAAGAGAATTTCTATATACTGACAAAGACACGATGCCCGGCAGTCTTGACTGAAAACTTCTTTCAGGACAATAAGGATGATGTCGCTTTCCTCCAATCGCAGGAGGGCAGACAGGCAATCGTGAAACTTCACGTTGAGGGTATCATCAAATACATAGGAGTATGAAAAATCTGATTTTTATTTTAGCCGTGTCCTGCTTGCTGTACGGTTGTGGGACACAAAGAAAATTGCCTACAACGACAATTCAGGAAACGACCAACAGCAATGTCGAGGTCAAGTACGAGAAAGTGTTTGTGCATGACACAACGTATATCGAGATACCTGCACAAACAGCCGAAAGGACTACACGGGACAGCACAAGCCACCTCGAAAATGACTTTGCCGTTTCCGATGCTAAAATCAATCCTGACGGCACACTCTTCCACGACCTCAAAACGAAGCCGCAGAAGAAGCCCGTGCCAGTTGACAAGGAGATTGAGCGCAGGGACAGCGTTGCGTATGTAGATAGATACGTTGAAGTCCCTGTCCCGGTAGAGCGCAGCCTGACCCCGTGGGAGAGAACCTGCATAAACTGGTTTCCATATTCAGTTGTAGCCCTATTGCTGTTGTTGGTTTATGTATTCAGGAAGCCAATGCGCAGCCTTATACGAAGATTTATTTAGGTATTAGTTTGAAAACGGGATAATTTCGCTATCTTTGCACCGTTGTTGTGGAGCTTGCGTAGTGATACGCAATCTTCATGTGCGCCCGGCTTGGCTACTCTTGCCGGGCGTTTTTATTGCCTCTCGCCAACGAAAATTATTCGGGCAATGACTTTATCAAATAAGGAAAGTTCGTTGCTCTCGCTCAAAATTCGGAGAAAATAACTATAATTTCCCGTATAACACCCAATCTATCACTCGCCTGTTGGCTTCATCAACCTTTTTGCGGTCGAAATCAATGTAAATGTCCGTCACGGTATTGCCGCCATGCCCCAGCGCAGCCGCAATCGTTTCTTTAGGTATTTCGAGGGAGGCGGCTATGGTCGCCCACGAGTGCCTTGCCCAATAGGTCGTCAGTTGGGGAAAGACGGGCTTGCTGCTTTCGTCATTCGCCAGTGTGCCGACCTCTTTAAGTGTCTTGTTCAATATCCCGGTATATGAACGGTGGTTCTTGTGCTGGTCGAGGATGTCTATCAGGTGTTCCGTCCCCTTGTACTTCTTGATAATCTCCATTGCTTCCGGCTCAACCTTTATAGAGTACAGGCGGTTGGTTTTAGAGCGGTAAAACTCGACCCTGCCGTTGTTTATAGTGCGCAGCTTGCACAGGTCTATGATGTTGATGCCGATAAGCAGGAAAATCAACTTGAAGATGTCGAGAGCCTTTTCCGTGTGTTCATCTGTCGGGGCGTTGAAGAGTTCCCGGAGTTGTTCAACGGAGAATGAGCGTTTCATCGTGGCGACCGGGCGAATTTTGAAACGCCTGAACGGGTACGCCTTTGTTACGCCATCGTCTATTGCCTCATTGAATACGGCTCGGATATTCCTGAAATGCACGTTCCGGGCGTTCCGTGAGGGCGATGTTTCGCTCAAATAGGTGTCGTAGGCAGTCAGCCATTCCCGTGTGATGTCCTCGAATGTGAGTTTGTCGAGGTCAGCGCAGAACTGGTGCATCCGCTTGTACGTGTTCATATACACAATACGGGTGCTTTCCTTTTTGGTTTCCGCAAACTTCAAGAAACGGTGCGTAAACAGCCTTTCCTTGCCGTCCTCCTGCCTTTCGGGGGACAACTGGTAAACTATATGGTTCTTGATGTCAAGTGCGCTCATATTGGCAATTTCGCCACTCTCTATCAATTTAAGGAGGAGCGTGTCGATGTCGATATGCCGCTTGGCAATATAGTTGTTCAGGAAGAGCCTGTTGGGGTGGTTCACGACTTTCCCTGCCTTTTTGTCCCACTGGTTCGGGAGCAGAAAGACATTTAGCGAAATGAGAGCCGTTTCCGACTTCTTGTTTATCGCAACTTTGAGCGGTGCGGGCTTTCCGTCCTTGACCGCCCTTGTATCGAGGTATAATTTAGTTCGTGCCATGCTATTTGTTGCAGGTATTTTGCAGTTCCTTTTCAGCAAAAGTAATCATAAAGCATCTAAAATGTGCAAGTATTTTGTGATTTAACCTTTTCAGAAGCCGCCAAAACAGACCACGGAAAAGTCTGTGCATGTTATCATTCCTTGATAGTCAGCGGATTTCAGCGCACGGGACTAAAAATGCTTTTTTACCGATTTGCTA
>VOFK01004239.1_pt1 | contig 59015 bp, 53 predicted proteins | sample 5384121 | NCBI WGS metagenome assembly VOFK01 (sample SAMN12384730, study PRJNA508395) | human gut metagenome | isolation source: healthy gut J | host: Homo sapiens | reverse complement strand
TCAGCAATACAGCGGCGCGTGGAATTACCGGATGAACTGTGCGACCGGTTACTTTATGTTTTTAATCCACAGCTTCCCAAATAATGGCGTCGCAAAAGAAACTTCGAACGTATCCAAGCGACCAGTTCAATCGGATTCAGGCTGATGGGTTCGGCTCTTTGTTTTGCCCGCCATGAATAACGGCGAATACGGCCCTCACGACGACAACTGCCATAACCGCTTTGGCGGTAATGTTGTCATTCGTACTAAATTCCTTAACCAAGATTAAAAAACCACCGCAGACACTCCGGTGTCGCGCGAACAAGAACTCATACAACTTTCTTTTATGTTTCAAGGGACTTTTTTAAAACAAAGGTTCCAGGTTGTCGGGCTCTTCCAGGTTTTCAACCGTTCAATTCGCTTAAAGGCCTCCCTCCATCAAAACTCTATCTCGGCTGGGCTTGGATGTGGCTTAAACTTCGGCATAACGAAAATGGTCGCCGGGCGGCTTCAAAGATAATCGATTACTCGTTGGTCGAGCAGTTGTCTGAACTCGCCAGATAACCCTGTCGATCTGGGCATGAAGATATATGATATCCGCGGAAACGACAGCAAAATTCAGGCACGCACTGGGAAGCACGAAACCATCGCGGACTTTTATCAGCCATTAACAGACAAGCAACATCGTGGCGGTAACCGCCTGTCTCGCGCCAGCAGACAGATGCAGAATCGCACATTAAGGCCAGCGCTGGCATGCGAAAGTTGCCTTATCCAGCAGCGCCAAGTCATCACCGGACCGGCCCACGGCTTTCATCGCGCATCTGCTGACGCGAACATACCGCAAAATAGAAAAATCAAAATATTGTCCGTTAAGACAAAAATTGAAATTTTTAGTTTTACCGGCTCCACTTGACCTCTAATCCGTATCATCGACCAATGCGGAAGAACATCATGACATTCAGCGCATGCCCCTCCCAGCAATAACGGGGACGATCCGATTTGTTCCAAAACGTTTCCCGGTGAACAGCCTGCCATAGGAAACCGTTTTTCATCGGCGGCATATATCTCCCGGCTTTGACCGTTTTCAAGAGCCAATCCGGCAAGTCCCTTTCGCCAGTGCCTGTTTCAGCAGTCGAAACTCCGGGCAGCCAACAGCAAACATGGTGTCAAAGCGTCGTTCGAAGAACCATCGAGGATGATTCATAAAAAAACAAGGAACAGACATACAAACCGTGGGGAAAATCCGCCGATGCAGTTTTCTGAGCCGTTGAAAACGCTTCAGCGCCAGACGTCCGGGAACGAATCTTGCAAAATAAAAACACGACGGCAAATATCAGATACGCGGCCCATAATGCTTCTGCTGAAGAACAAACAGGCCTTTTTTCGATAAAAATAACTAAATCCATAAATTTCTTATAATTATATTAAAAAAACAGATTTCAATATAGACAAAAACAAAAATTTATGTCAACAAAACGAAAGTCTTTCAGCCCCCTAAAAACAGAAAACCGCCCGCTGACGGACGGTTTTTTTCCTACCGGCCAGACAGCCCGGCAGTTTCGGCCAGACACCGGCAGCTTCTCAGGACTGTCGTTGCATTGCCGAAAAAGTTATATAATTTATTTCTAATAGAAAAAAAGAACATTCCCCCTGCAACTGTGGATTCGTATAATCACCAAAAAAAAGAGGCGGCTCTCACGAGTCACCTCTTTTCAGCTGATTATTAATCATATCCTGACAACAATAAACTTATCGCCAGGACGTCCCGAACAGATGACCGCCGCCATCTGTTGGTGTTCTTCATAATTCATAAACGTTCCGGGAGCAATCGGCGCTTTTGGCCGGCAGCCAGTTGTTCCCCCAGAATTGCATAACCCTGCAATTCCTTTTCAAATACGTTTGCCACCATAAAATGGCAGCTCTTGCCTTCAACCACCTTTTCCTGATAATTTTTCAGCAGCGCTTCCCGACACATAATGCCCAAAAACCGAAAGCAAATTATCGGAATAAGCGCATAATAGTCGCCAGATTCGCCGCGGATATCCATGACAATGCCGTTAACAAGCAAAGCCGAGATTAAAAAACACCGCCTGTATCCAGGAAAAGTTCATAACGTTTCTGCGTACATACGCGGGCTTAACGCGTTTCCAGGCAGACCAGCGTATAAAATACGCGATTAAAACCAGGCAGATAATGATTGAAACTGCCGTAATGACTGTGTTAATCGTTTCCATTGTTGTATGTTTTAAGGTTATTTATCTGAATTCACGGGAATAAAATTTTCAATAAATTCGTCTCCCTCAAGTTCTACTTCCACTTCCTCGCCGATAAAATGTCCTTCCTGAGGAAGTGAAACAAAACTGCGCCCGATATACGTTCCGTAATCAATATGGCAATACCAGGAATCTTCATCAAAGTACAGCAGCTTTGCCCGATATACCTCTTTTTTCTCCGGATATTTCTTCGCAAACAAGCGATAAGCCAGATAAGCGCCGGCAACAATGGCAAGTCCTAACACCGCCAACAAATAATTATTTTCCATAAATAAAAAAAAATTTTTGATTGTTTATATTATGTTTTTTGTTCACAGAGTCTTAATTAATATAATAAAGAAAGTACTCTTACTATAGACAAAAAAGCAGCTTCTGTCAAATTCTATTTAAACCACCAAAAAAGAGCTGATTAAAAATCAGCCCTTTTTTGTGTAGTTTGCATCTGTCAACAACCGAACAACTTGCATAAATAATAAGATTGAAGGGGAAAATTTTTTTGAGTTTACACAGAGTAAATGACTAAAAAATTTCCCCCGAACAATCTGTATTAGTTACCTGCTGAACAGTTATTTTTCAAGGTCTTCGCCGTTTTCCTGATTAACCCTTTTCGCCGACAGTTTAATTTTGCCGCGGTTATCGGTACCCAGACACTTGACCCACATGGTATCGCCTTCTTTATAGAAGTCGGAAACCGAAGCGATTCGTTCGTTCTTAACCTCGGAAATATGAACCAGACCCCTCGGTCGTCCCCAGGAAGCGGACAAAAGCGCCGAAATCCATAATTTTGGTAATCACGCCATGATAGATTTTGCCTTCTTCCGGTTTGGCAACAATACCCATAATCCATTCCAAAGCGGCCTCGCCGTCTTCTTTTTAACCGAAGCGATTTTAATAACGCCATCGTCGGCAATATCGATTTTGGAATTGGTTTTCTCGGTAATTTCACGAATAACCTTACCGCCGGAACCGATGACTTCGCGGATTTTGTCAACCGGAATCTTAATCGCAATAATGCGCGGCGCACGGTCAGAAACATGCGGACGAGGTTCGGCAATCGCCTTGGCCATCTCGCCCAGAATATGAATGCGCCCTTCATGCGCCTGAGCCAGAGCCGTCTGCATAATTTCCTTGGTAATGGAAGTAATTTTAATATCCATCTGTAAAGCGGTAACGCCGTCTTTAGTACCGGCAACCTTGAAGTCCATGTCGCCGAGATGGTCTTCGTCGCCGAGAATATCGGTCAAAACCGCAACGCGGCCGTCGTCTTCCTTAATCAGCCCCATGGCAATACCGGCAACCGGTTTTTCCATCGGCACGCCGGCGGCCATCAAAGACATGGTTGTACCGCATACCGTTGCCATCGAAGAAGAACCGTTCGATTCCATAATTTCCGAAACGACACGGATGGTATAGGGGAAAGTATCCTTGTTTTTCGGCAGCATCGGATGAATGGCACGCCATGCCAGCTTGCCGTGACCGATTTCGCGGCGTCCCGGGCTGCCCATTCTGCCGCATTCGCCAACCGAAAACGGCGGAAAATTATAGTTCAGCATAAAGTCTTCTTTATACTCGTTCATCAAACCGTCGACAATCTGAGCATCTTCGCCGGTACCCAGCGTCGTAACGACCATTGCCTGGGTTTCGCCGCGCGTAAACAGCGCCGAACCATGGGCACATGGCAAGACATCGACTTCGCACTGTATCGGACGAACGGTTTTGGTGTCACGGCCGTCAATACGGTGACCGGTAGTCAAAACCTTCTCGCGGACAACTTTGTGCATCAGCTTTTCAATCGCATCGCCGACATAACGCATTTCCAGTTCATTTTCCGGATCAATGGTTGCCTTGACTTCCTCGGAAGCCTTGCCGACCAACTCGCCTCTCTTCAGTTTGTCGGTTTCTTTGAAAGCTTCTTCATATTTGCCGATAAACTCTTTTTCAATACGGGCGTACAAAGCGTCAAACTCCGGCGGAAACGCGGGAGCTTCCCAAGCCGGCTTACCGGCTTCAGCCTTCAGCTCGTTAATCATCTTGATAACCGGCTGGAAGCTTTCAAAACCGAACATAACCGCATTCAGCATGGTTTCTTCGGAAAGCTCGTTCGCTTCCGATTCAACCATCAAAACGCCTTCGGATGTACCGGCAACGGAAAGTTCAAGCTGCGTGTCCGGCATCTGTTCAAGCGTCGGATTCAAAACGAACTGGCCGTCGATATAACCTACTTTGGCAGCACCGATAGGGCCCAGAAACGGAATCCCCGAAATCGTCAGCGCGGCCGAAGCAGCAATCATTGCCGGAATGTCGGAATCCGTATTCTGATCATGCGACAGAACCGTGCAGATAACCTGAACTTCGTTTTTAAAGGCATCCGGAAACAACGGGCGTATCGGACGGTCAATCAGACGCGAAATCAGAACTTCGCGTTCCGAAGGCTTGCCTTCCCTTTTCATAAAGCCGCCGGGTACCTTGCCGGTTGCATAATATTTTTCCTGATAGTTGACGGTCAAAGGGAAGAAATCCTGATCTGCCTTTACCTCTTTCGCAGCGCAAACGGTCGCCAGCACCTCGGTTTCACCATAAGTAACCAATACGGCGCCCTCGGCCTGTCTTGCTACCTTTCCTGTTTCTAAAACTAACTTGCGTCCGCCCCATTCCATTTCCTTGCGGCACACTTTAAAATCGATCATAAAATCTTCCTTTCATCTATTCTCTTACAATCCTCACCCGATTCCCCATGAACCGGGATTTTCTACCGATTGCCGGTATCCCCGGCAATAAAAGCAATGCGGAGCACCATTGCCCCGCATGCCCGAATTCATCGCCCCCCGGCGCAACCGCCGACAAAAATACGGTGCAAAGCATCGGCCTCATGCCGATAAACGAAACGGAAAAAAAGAACAGAAAAAGCTGCCGCGAACAAACCCGCGCAAACCTTTCCGTTTCTTATTTTCCGCTCCGAATACCGCATAAAGCCAGTTTTTACTTACGCAGATTCAGTTTTTCAATAATGCTCTGATATCTCTCTTCGCTCTTGGATTTCAAATGATCCAAAAGATGGCGGCGTTTACCGACCATTTTCATCAGACCCAGACGGGAGTGCAGGTCTTTCTTGTGCGTATTGAAATGTTCAATCAGATTGTTGATCCTGGTTGTCCAGATGGCAATCTGTACCTCGGCCGAACCGGTATCGCCCGGTTTGGTGGCATAAGCTTTGATAATTTCCTGTTTCTGTTCATTCGTAATCGACATCATATTTTCCTTATATTTAAAGATTAAACACGCGAACCGGCGCAATTTTTCTATTGTCGATTCGCACTATCGCAACCATCTTGCCGCTGCAGACCGCCACGGCGTCATGCGCGTCGGCGTTTTCGATTCCGTAGGCGCGGGGCGAAAGCCCCTGTCCCAGCTTAAGCTTGGCTGCATCCGCTTCCGAAACGGCAATAACCGCGATGTCGCGCAGATATGTTTCTATCGGAAGCAAAACTTCGGTTAGGGTGTCAATATGCACCATATTTTTCAAAGTTTCAAGTTTTATTGCATCTTTAAGGTCAAATTTGCCGCATTTTGTCCGCCGCAGTTCTTTCAGATGTCCGACGGTACCCAGCCACAGGGCAATATCCTGCCCAAGCGTGCGCACATACGTTCCCTTGGAACAGCTTACCCGAAACTTCGCCCGGCTCTCGGGAAGTTCCTCCAGCAGCTCCAAAGCATATATTTCAACCATACGCGAAGGCATTTCCACGGCCTCGCCTTTCCGGGCCAGAGTATAAGCGCGCTGTCCGTTGATTTTTATGGCCGAATAAACCGGCGGCACTTGCTCAATCCTGCCGATAAAAGACGGCAGCACCGCCAGAATTTCTTCCCGGGAGGGAATTTTCTCGCTTGCCGCAATCACATCGCCTTCGGGGTCGCCGGTCGAAGTCGCTTCGCCCCACTGCAACACGAACTCATATTCCTTATCAGCGTCGGTCACATACGGAATCAGCTTCGTCGCCTCGCCGAAAGCCACCGGCAACACACCGGTCGCAAACGGATCCAACGTGCCGCAGTGGCCGTTTTTGCGGGCATTAAAAAAACGCCGCGTAAAATTAACCACGTCGGTTGAACCCGTTCCGCGCGGCTTGTCCACAATCAGCCAGCCGTTGACGTCCTCTCCTCTTTTATGCCGTCCCATAACTCGTCTTCCCTAAAATTTCCTAGAGCTTACGCATAAATCGGCCCGTTGTCAAAAAGAAAAGCTCCGTATCCAAAGATACGAAGCTTTTTAATTCAAAAAAATTCAAAACTTCCAGAAAGGCCAAAACCAGTGCCTGCTCGGACGATGCTTATAAAACATCACGCTCAGCCGATATGGCTTTTCCTTAATAACAACCCGATAAACGGCGGTTTCGTTTTCAAAATACCAGTTGCCGTTTTTCTTATAACCGGCATCAAATAACTTTCGTCCGGTTATCTTTCCGTTGGAATTGAAAAAATAAACCACAACGCCCTGCGCATATTCGTAAACCTCAAAGAAAAAGGCTCCCGCATAATCGATTCGCGCCGCCGGTTTAATCTGCAAATAGGAACCGTTACAACGGATAAAAGTCCACACGCGGTTTCCGTCGCTGGCCGTAATAAAATGCCCTTTCTGCCAAAACTCGTCAATATCGGCAGCTTTTTTCCAGTCTCCCAGATAAAGCGCCAGGGTACTGATATCATTCTGCCGGTCAACTTTCAAACCGTCATAGCGTTCAATGACATCCCAACCGAAAGACCTGGATTGAAACTTTCTCACTTCGCAAACCTTACTTCCTTCGGATTTGCTTTCTTTTAATAACTCTTCCATAATTTGTATTTTTTTATAATAATCTCAAAAAAACGAACTTCTCATATAACATATTTTTCCGGCTTTGACCAGACAAAAAACCCGTAACTTTCCGAGACACGGAAACAAAAAGGACAACCTGCCGGCTGTCCTTTTTCAATCATGATTTCTTCAAATCTTGCGCTACTCGCGGATCACGCAGCAGACGCTCCATTTTGTCAACCTCGGCAAAACTGGTGTCTATGCGAAAATTCAACTCCGGCACATAACGAAGCTCCATCTTTGCGCCGATGATTTTGCGGAAATGATTGGCCGCCAGCTGCAAAGCTTCGCGAACTTCCTCGTTTTTCTCGTTAACCGAAGTAATGAAATAAACATTGGCGTATTTCAAATCAGGCGAAACCCTGACCTCCATAATCGTAACCATGGCGTCAATCCCTTCCAGATTGCGCACCAGTCCGCGCTCGATTTCTCCGGCCAGAATCTTTTTAATTTCCTGCCCCACTCTCAACTGTCTTTGTGACGGTTCTTTCTCTGCCATATCCTTATCCTTTCTGTACAACAATCCAAGCCTGACGCAAAGCAGAACGCCGACCGTATCCAAAGCCGGCCCATGCCCCTTCGGCACATGGGGCCGCCTTTGGCAATCGGCGCCTGCTCTACGGTCTTTCTACAGCTTTGCCGCAATAGATTCGATTTCGTAACACTCGATAAAATCGCCGACCTGAATGTCATTGTAGTTTTCAAAACTCATGCCGCATTCATAGCCTTCCTTGACTTCCTTGACGTCGTCTTTAAAGCGCTTAAGCTGTCCGAGCGAACCATCGTGAATAACCACGTTGTCACGCAGCAGACGAACCTTGGCGCCGCGTTTGACCATGCCTTCGGTAATCATGCAGCCGGCAACCTTGCCGACGCCGGTAATGTTAAAGACATTGCGGATTTCGGCATAACCCAAAATCTTTTCTTTCAGTTCAGGCGACAACATGCCTTCCAGCGCTTTTTTAATGTCATCGGCCACGTCATAGATAATCGAATAATAACGAATGTCAACGCCGTCCTGACGTGCCATGTCGCGGGCATGCGGAATGGCACGGACGTTAAAGCCGATGATAAAGGCGTTGGAAGCCTTGGCCAGCGTTACGTCGGAATCCGAAATCGGACCGACGGCCGAATGCAGAATCTGAACGCTGACTTCATCGTTTGAAAGCTTGGTAATCGTGCCTTCAATCGCCTCAATAGATCCCTGAACGTCAGCCTTGATGATGACCGGCAGATGTTTGACCTCGCCGGATTTAATCTTGTCAAGCATCTGTTCCATAGCCGATTTCGCGCTTTTGACCAGCTTGGCGTCGCGTTCTTTGCGAATACGGTAACCGGTAACTTCCTTGGCCTGGTTTTCATCGGCAACGACAATAAAATCATCACCGGCGGCAGGCGTACCCTGCAGGCCGAGAACCTCTACCGGCGCCGCCGGACCGGCCTCATTCATTTTTTTGCCCATTTCGTTAAACATGGCGCGGACACGACCCCACTCCTTGCCGGCAATAACGATGTCCCCGATGTGCAGCGTGCCCTTCTGAACCAGAACCGTTGCAACGGAACCGCGGCCTTTTTCCATCTTGGCTTCAATAACCGCACCCTCGGCTTTACGATTCGGATTGGCTTTCAAATCCAGAATTTCGGCCTGCAGCAAAATTGCCTCAACCAGCTTGTCGATGTTAATCCGCTTTTTGGCGGAAACCTCGGCACACAGGCTTTCACCGCCCAGTTCCTCAACGGCAATGCCGTGCTGCAGCAACGCGGTCTTGACCTTCATCGGATCGGCGCCGGGCAGGTCTATTTTGTTAATCGCTACCACAATCGGCACTTCCGCAGCCTGCGCATGACGGATAGCTTCAACCGTCTGCGGCATAATACCGTCATTGGCGGCCACGACCAGCACGACAATATCGGTCACTTTGGCGCCGCGGGCGCGCATTTCCGAAAAAGCTTCATGTCCAGGCGTATCAATAAACGTAATTTTGTCGCCGGTTTTGACCGTAATCTGATAAGCGCCGATATGCTGGGTAATGCCGCCGGCCTCATGCGACGCCACGTTGGTTTCGCGCAGGGCATCCAGCAGCGAAGTCTTACCGTGGTCAACGTGTCCCATAACCGTTACCACCGGCGCCCTCGGCTGCATCTCTTCGGGCCTGTCTTCTTCGCCTTTAAGGCCAAGTTCGACATCGCTGTCGGAAACGCGTTTGACGCGGTGTCCCATTTCTTCGACGACAATCTGCGCCGTATCGCCGTCAATCGGCTGGTTAATTGTTGCCATCACACCCAAAGCCATAAGTTTTTTAATAACGTCGGCGCCTTTTTCGGCCATGCGGTTTGCCAGTTCCTGAACGGTAATAATTTCGGGAACAACTACGTCCTTAATGATTTTCTCCTGCGGCTGCTGAGGCTGAACCGGTTTCGGTTGTTTCTTCTTGAAGCGGCGCCGGGGACCGCCGAAACCATAATCGTCGTCATCGTCGTCAACCGAACCGATGCTGTGCAGATTGACCTTGCCGCCGCGGCGTTGCGGTTCGAAACTGCGCTTCATGATTTTCTTGCGTTCCTGTTCGAAAGCCTCTTCACGGCTCAGCGACTTCTCTGCCACTACCGGTTTCTTAAATTTCTTACTGTGATAGTCGTCTTCATCGTCCTCTTCGTCATCGTCATAATCTTTGGACTTTTTGACTTTGAACTTATCTTCGGCAGCCGGCTCTTCTTTTCTTTCCGGCTTAACCGGCGCAGAAGCTTCCGCAGCTTTGCGCTCGGCTTCCTCCTGCTCGCGTTTCAGGCGTTCCTGTTCTTCAAGTTCTCTCTGGCGGGCACGTTCCTTTTCGCGTTCCTCCTCTTCCTGACGGCGGCGGGCTTCGTGCTCCTTGGCTTCGGCAATCAGCTTAAGCTTCTGCGCCGTCACTTCGTCGATCTCAACCTTCGGCTCGGCAGCAGCCGCCGGATTGATTATTCTTTTCTTGCGAACTTCGACCTGCACGAATTTTTTGCCGTCATGGCTGTGCGACCTGGAAGCGTCGCCGATATTCTTAAGTGTAAGTGTAGATTTGCCCGATAATGTGAGTTTATTGTTTGCATTATCTTGTGTCATTCTGTTTGTATCTCCGTACTCTTTTCAAAATTTATGAATTCAAAAACCTTTGCAGCCGAACCAAATCGGTATGAACCAGTTTCGCCATATCGCCTTTCAGCAGCGCCGCATGAACCGTATTAACCCTGTCTAATGCCTTATCCAACTCCTCAACACTGTATAAAGCGAAAATTTCCAGACCGTTGGCCAAAGCCGTAATTTTCTGATGTCCGTCGGCGCCGGCGTCCGCAGCTTCAAGCAGAAAGGCCGCCTTGCCGTGTCTGATTTTTTCGCCCACTTTTTCAAAACCGGTAACAAAATCCCCGGCTTTCTTTGCCAAACAGATTGATTCCAAACCTTTTTTTCTCAGGATATTTTCCACGGTTTGAACCAATTCCGCACTAACTTTAGCGTTTTTTTTCACAGCTTTTGCAAACAAATTCTTTTCCACTGCCTTCTGCAACGCTGTTTTGGAAACCGAAACATAAATCCCTTTCCCCGGCAGTTTTTTCTCTTAAAGTCGGGAACGACCTGATTGTCCGGCGCCAGCGTAAAGCGCAAAAGCAGCTCTTTTTCCTTAACCTCGCCGCAGACAATACATTTGCGATTTTCCGTTTCCTGTTTCATTTTCGTTTCAACCCAACAACAAAAAAGCATGAAGAACTGAGATTAAAGGAACCGACGGAGTAATTTCCGGGGACGGAAAAACCGCGTGAATTTTTACCGACCCCGTAAAATCGCTCCGGGTGCCTTATAAGCTCGTTTCTTCCGAGAACCAGTGCTCTCTGGCCTTCATAATAACTTTGTTCGCTTCGACTTCGGAAAGAACGTTTTCACCGAGCATTTCCATCAGTTCGTCGGCAGCCAGATCGGCCAAGTCGTCAAGCGTCTTGACACCTTTGCCGGCCAGCGTCAGGATCATGTCCTGATCCAGCCCTTCAACGGTTTTCAACTGCTCGTCAATACCCAGCGTCTTGCTCTTTTCGGCAAATTCTTCGTTGCGCTTGGCAATAAAGTCTTTGGCACGTTTCTGAAGCTCGGCGGCAACGTCTTCGTCAAAACCTTCGATTTCGGCCAGCTCGGACAGCGGAACCAGCGCAATTTCGTCAACGGTCGAAAAACCTTCGGCAATCAGTAGATGAGCAATCATCTCGTCAACGTCCAAAGCTTCGATAAAGCGCTGCGAACGAACCTTGTTTTCATTGGAGCGGCGTTCCTGTTCCTGCTCTTCGGTCAGAACGTCAATGTCGCAGCCCAGCAGCTGGGAAGCCAGCTTGACATTCTGGCCACGGCGGCCGATGGCCAGCGAAAACTGTTCCTGCGGAACAACCGCCTCAATACGGTTGTTTTCCTCGTCCAGAACCACCTTGGTGACTTCGGCCGGCGACAAGGCGCTGACAATGTACTGCGCCTTGTCCTCGGAATAAGGAACAATATCGATTTTCTCGCCCTGCAGTTCGGTAACCACCGCCTGTACGCGAATACCGCGCAAACCGACGCAGGCGCCGACCGGATCAACCGTCATATCGTCGGTTTTAACGGCGATTTTGGCTTTTGACCCCGGATCGCGGGCAACGCCCATAATTTTGACAATGCCGTCATAAATTTCCGGAACTTCCTGCGTGAACAGCTTGGCCATAAATTCCGGACAGGTACGGGACAGAAAAACCTGCGGGCCCTTGTTTTCGCGGCGAACGTCCAGAACATATGCGCGGACGCGGTCGCCGTTCTTAAACTTCTCCCGCGGAATGATTTCGTCGCGGCGCAAAATGGCTTCGGTTTTGCCGATGTCCAAAATAACGTTGCCGAACTCGATTCTCTTAATCGTGCCGTTGACAATCGTGCCGATTTTTTCCTTGTATTCCTCAAACTGCTTGTTGCGTTCGGCATCGCGGACTTTCTGCACAATTACCTGCTTGGCGGTCTGAGCGGCAATGCGGCCGAAATCAATCGGCGGCAGCTGGTCAATGATAAAATCGCCGACTTTGGCATTGGCGTCGTACATTTTGGCATCTTCCAGCGTCAGCTGCGTAACTTCGTTTTCAACATTTTCCGGACCCTCGACAACCTCACGGTAACGGGCCAGCGAAATAGCCCCGGTCTTGCGGTCGATATTGGCGCGGATGTCATGTTCAAAACCGTATTTGGAACGACCGGCCTTTTGAATGGCCACTTCCATGGCGGTAAACACGTCTTCCTTGTCAATGTTCTTTTCTCTGGCTACGGTATCGGCCACAAGAATAATTTCGGGTCTGGGCATACTTTCGATATTTTGCATTTTGTCCTCTTAATTAAGTCGGTTACGAATAAAGTTACAGTTCGATTTCCGGATGAGTCTCCTCGTACTTGGCAAGAAGCTCGTCGGTTATCAGCAGTTTGGCTTTCGACACGGCGGCAAACGGAATAACCCATTCTTTGCCGTCCATGTCAAAATGAATGTTTTCCCTGTCGTCGACAGAAATGATTTTTCCTTTGAAACGTTTGCGGGCATCAACCTCGGACGAAGTTTCGATTTTTGCGTCATATCCGGCAAAACGCTGAAAATGTTCCAAAACTGTCAGCGGCCGGTCAAGCCCCGGAGAGCTGACTTCCAGATTATACTGGTCTTTGATCGGGTCTTTCTCGTCCAGAATTTCCGAAACCGCACGACTGACCGTCGCGCAGTCCTCAACCACGATGTCGGTGCGATCCTTGCGCTCAATCATAATCTGCAGGGTCGGATTCTTCTGTCCGATGGTTAAAATGCGGACCACGTCAAAACCCAGACAGTTAATCTCCGGTTCCAGCATGTCCTGTAAAGGGTGTTTGCTCTGCATTTTTCGTTTTCCTTAACAAAAAAGCGGGGCTTTCGACCCCACTTTCCAATAATTTTTCCTGATATTGTCAATAGATATACCACATCGTCAGAAAAAATCCAGCATTTTTTTATCAAAAAAAACACCTATTTGCACATTTTAATGCTCGCTACCGGAAGCTTGCAGATTTTAATCTGCATTCTGCCCGACCTGGTAATTTTGCGGCTGAACAAAAAATTCAAAAACGATTCGCGATACATAACCGGTTTAAGACGCTTATGTTTTTTCCGGTTGTAAACCAGTATGGACGGACTCACAACATTGGCGTAAACCCTTTTTGCCCCGGCATATTTCCGATTCAGATATTCGATTCCGTCCGTAAACCGCTGTGAAAGCCGGCCGCGGGAATAATGCTGACAGGCCAGAGGCACGACACAGGACCTTATGCCGTAATTTTCCCTTGCGCCGATAGAGAGTTCCTCGCCATACAGATCAAAAGTCAGATTCTCGTCAAAGCGCAAATTGTACTCTTTTATCAGACAAGAGTGAACAATCAGGCACTGGCAGTCAAAAGTGTCAACTTCCTGCGACGAAAAAATCGGTTCGCCCCGGACAATCTGTTCCGAACCGTCTTTCTGCGATTCGCGGATGCACCCGGCAAACTGTTCATATACCGACCGTCCGAAACGAAAGGAACGAATGCCTGCCACTCCGTAAAGACGGTTTTTATCCAGCCGCTCCAGCAGCGGCTGCCAGGCTTCGCGGACTTCCCAGTCCTCATGGCAGAAAATCAGCCAGTCTTCGTCGGCAAAATCATATCCGTTTAAAAACTGATTGTATCTGGCGGCAATGCCGAGATTTTCCTGCCGGTTGTCAAAACAGGAAAAGTCCGCGCCTTTGTTGAACGGATTGTTTCTGACCAGCCGGTCATACATCTCAAAGTCCCTGACCACGGAAATGATTTTCATACGCCCTTCTCCATCAGCGATCTTACCGGTCCAGCAAAACGTCCGGCAACATAGTCTTCCGTCGCATCGTCGAAGGCGTAATCTTCTTTTTTGATGGTATATTTGAAATATGAGTCGGCCAAACCTCTGGCAACTTTTGCCTCATATTCCTCATACGACTTACAGTAATAATGGTTCAGTCTGATTTTATCAATGCTCTGCACAGCCGTAACCGGTCCGACAACTTTTTCGAAATTTTCATTTACCGCATAATTGCCGCCCTTGTATTCGCAATAATGAGGATTAACGCAAAGGGCAACTTTTCGGGGATTAATCACCGATTTCACATGCAGGTTTTTCGGATGAAACTTTCCGTGAACCGTACGGTAATTTTCCAGAACCAGACCTTCGGGCTTTTTAAGCAAACCGCCGTAGTCGTACATAACCCAGTTTACCGCAAGCGCCGCATACTTTTCATAATCTTTCAGAAATTCCGAAATTTTTTTGTTTCCGTTGACAATCATAAACTCGTCTGCATCAACAATCATCAGCCATTGCGTTTTATAGCGCAGACGGCTCAGCGCATCGTTATAAGCCGGCACCTGTTTTGCCTTTCCGGGACAATTGATTATCTCCACAATTCCCGCCGAGACAAAATCGGACAGAACCTCTCTGAGATTGTCTTCGCTTTCATTGTCGTAAAGGTAAAATTTCTCAACGCCGTTCAGATAATAGAAACAGACCCATTCTCTGATATACGGCGCCTCATTCTTAATAATCGCGGCCAGCGACAGATATGCCGGTTTTTTAACACCCGGCAGCCCCAGCTTCGCCGCCCAAAACTTCAGCCTGTCCGCAAACCCGGCCCGGTTTTGCTTCCAAATGCTCTTGTACAATTGGCGCGCGTTGGGAAAATATCCTTTCCGCCGGCCTTCTCTCTCATAATGGACCAATGGGCAGATTCCGGCCTCGTTGACCTCCGGATAAGTATTGAGATAAAATTCATGATCAAACTGCATGGACGGGCGAAACCCTTTCTTCCAACCTTCCTGCAAATAGTGTCTGGCCGGCGCCAGACCGCTGCCGGCCGCTTCGGGATAATTTCTGAGATACCATTTTTCCCTGAAATATCCTGACTTTTCAATCAAACGCTCGTCATCGGTTACTTTTGTCATTTGCCTGTCGTTTACAATTATTACGTAATAGATTCACACATACACGATTTCATAATTTAAAACAACTAAAATAATGCCTGGCAAAAATTTTGTATAAATCCTGTTGTACTTTTTTGCAGACAAAAAAAAGCCGCCCGGTACCGGACGGCTTTTTACGAAAAACGGTTTCGTTTCCGTCTAAATCATCGCCATACCGCCGTTGATGTTAATTGTCTGGCCGGTAATGTACTGGGCTTCGTCAGAAGCCAGAAAAGCGACAACATTGGCAATATCCTGCGCTTCGCCGAGCTTTCCTTCCGGAATCTTGGCCAACAGCGCCGCTTTGACATCATCAGGCAGAACGTCGGTCATCGGTGTTCTGATAAAGCCCGGCGCAATCGAATTGACGGTAATGCCACGGGAACCGACTTCCTGCGCCAGACACTTGTTCATGGCAATCATGCCGGCTTTGGAAGCCGAATAGTTGGCCTGTCCCGCATTGCCGGTAACGCCGACAACCGAGGCAATGCCGATAATGCGGCCGAAGCGGCGCTTCATCATGCCGCGAACGGCGGCTTTGGCCAGTTTGAAACCGGCAGAAAGGTTAACATCCAGAACCAGCTGCCAGTCTTCGTCGCTCATGCGGATAAACAGGTTGTCGCGGGTCAGGCCGGCATTATTAACCAGAATGTCAATGCGGCCAAGCTTTTCCTCAACCTGAGAAACCAGATTTTTAACGTCTTCGGGATTAGTCAGATTGGCGGTAAAAACTTCGACGCGGTCGCCGAGTTCGGCCTTCAGCTTTTCCATCGGTTCGGCACGCATGTCGGTCAGCGCCAGCGTTGCGCCCTGTTTATGCAGCGTACGGGCAATTTTGTCGCCCAGACCGCCGGCGGCGCCGGTAATAAGAGCTACTTTATCGTGTAATTCAAACATGTTAATCTCCTTTATAAATTCTTGGCTAGTTCTTCGATTTCAGCGGCCGACCCGACTGAAAAGGCATTCATTTCCTTGTCACTTCTTTTGATAATATTGGCAAGCACTTTTCCGGCGCCGAGTTCGGCCACGTCGGTAACGCCCTGCTCCTTCATATAAATAACGCTCTCCCGCCAGCGAACCGAACCGGTTACCTGTTCGACCAGACGTTTGACGATTTCCTTATGATCCGTGATCGCGCTGGCCAAGACATTGGCTATCAGCGGAATCTGGGCGTCATGAGCCTCAACCTGCATCAGGGCGCGGGCCATGACTTCGGCGGCCGGCTGCATCAGCGGGCTGTGAAAAGGCGCGCTGACCGGAAGTTTGATACATCTTTTGGCACCGAATTCAGAAGCAATTTCCACCGCTTTTTCAATGGCTTTAAGATGCCCGGACAAAACGACCTGCCCATCGGCATTGTCATTGGCGGCGACGCAGAGGTTATCTTCGTCGGCACAGGCTTCCGCCAGAGCCTGAACATCCTTAAATGAAACGCCCATAACGGCGGCCATGCCGCCAACGCCGACCGGTACCGCCTTCTGCATGGCGTCGCCGCGAATGCGCAGCAGTTTGGCCGTATCCTCAAGCGAAAAGACGCCGGCTGCGCAGGCTGCCGAATATTCGCCGAGCGAATGACCGGCAACAAAAGCGGCCTTATCTTTCAGTTTAACGCCGAAATCTTTTTCCAGAACGCGCACAATCGCCATAGAATTGGCCATCAGAGCAGGCTGGGCATTGGCCGTAAGCGTCAGCTCGTTTTCCGGTCCTTCGACCATCAGTTTGAACAAATCCTGAGAGAGGGCGTCGTTGACTTCCTGAAATACCTCCTTGGCAGTTTTAAAATTCTCTGCCAGTTCTTTTCCCATGCCGACAAACTGTGAACCTTGCCCGGGAAATACAAATGCATATTTCATTGAATAAACCTTCAAATTATTAAAATATCGGGATTCAGGTTTAAAGAATATTGCTCAAAAGTCAAGTTTTTAAATCCCGGCCACAACGTCACGCTCTTGCATAATTGCCCGCAATCTGTTACAATGTCTTGTTTTTTGAAAGAAAAGGTTATGCACAAAGTCTCCGTCATCACGCCGGTTTACAACTGCGCGCAATATCTGGAAGAAACCGTCGCTTCCGTCCGGACTCAAAATTACGCCGATTGGGAACTTATCCTCTGGGACGACGGTTCCACCGACAAAACCCCGGAAATCTGCCGTAAACTGGCGGAGGAAGATTCCCGTATCCGTTTTTTCCGCAGCGAAAAAAACCATGGCGTCAGTCTCAGCCGCCTTTCCGCCGTCAAACACGCCGAGGGGCGTTTTCTGGCCTTTCTGGACGGTGACGACGTCTGGTCAAAAGACAAGCTTTCGACACAGGTAATATTCATGCTCAAAAACAAATATCCCATTTCGCATACCGAATATGCCTTTATCAATGCCGAGGGAAAACTTCTGCCGCGCGGACACCTGAAAGTCGACAGGGAGGTTGACCTCAAAAAGCTGATGAAAACCACCCAGCTCGGCCTGTCAACCGTAATGGTCGACCGACGGCAAATCGGCAAAACCGTGCCTTTTCCCGAAAAAAGAACCCTTTCCGAAGATACGGCTGCATGGATGTCACTGATGCGCCGCGGTTTTAAATCCTACGGCATTCCCCGGGTTATGATGCTGTATCGCGTCCGCAGCAGCCAGCTCAGCGGCAATAAAGCCCGTATGGCTTTCAATATGCTCAACAACTACCTCCGCGAAAAATCAATTCCGCTGCACAAACGTTTCTATTATTGGAGCTGCTATGCCGTCAACGGTTTTGCCAAGCGCCTGCGCAAAAGCGGCGGTATACCGGCGGAAATCCTGCAAAATTTTGACCAGCGTTACAACCGCTGAAAAGCTATAATACAAATTGTTAATAGTTTCTTGATGATTTCCTGCTAAAATTGCCGCAAATTCGGACGATTTTCAGGTGAGGATTATGGCTAAAAAATCAAATCGCAAAAAGGAAAAAAGCTTTTTGAACAAAGTTCTGTGGCGGTTGTTCGGCGCCTTTATCATAACGCTTACGCTGGCGGCTTTCGCCAGCCTCGTCGGCTATGACGCCGCAGACGCTTCCGCCAATGTAGCCACCTCCCGGCAGATTCACAACTATCTCGGCAGCTTTGGCTCCAACCTTGCCGACTTTATCGTTACCTATTGGGGAATTTCGCTGGCCGTCTTCCTTATCGCGCCGATATCATGGGGCTACAACTGTCTGCGTCTGCGCGAGTTTCTGCATCCTTACGCCCGCATACTTGCCTTTTTTCTCGGTTCGATTTTCTTTGCCGTTTTTCTCGGCCTGCTGCCTTCCGAATATTTCGGGCAATACCGCCTCGGCGGCAGTATCGGCCGCCTGTTTTCCTCGCTCAGCATGAACTCGGCCAACATTTTCAACTTCCCGTACCGACGCGAAATCCTGCTGCTGGTCAGCTTCTGCCTGAGCCTGCTTTCGTTCAACTTTGCCGTCGGCATAACTTACAAAACCTGGTATCGCGGTTTCCGCAACTTTATTGTCTGCGTCTGGAAAGTTCTCCGTCTCTGCGGAAGAATCGTTGCTCTGCTGTTCAAGCGCCGGCATCCGAAAACGGAAGAGGATGGGCTGGTTGTCAAAACCAAAAAGGAAAAAGCGCCCAAAGAACGCAAAGAACCGAAAGTCAAAGCGGACAAAGAGGCCGAACCGGCGACGGAAACCCGCAGGGCTCCGACAGCCGCCGCACCGAAGAAAAAGGAAATTGACGACGGTTACCTGTACCCGGACGTCAATCTGCTTTCCCGCCCCAAAGACAAAGGCGGCAATCAAATCAGCGAAAAAGAACTGGAAAGCATCGCCCGCGATTTGGAAAACGTTCTGCAGGAATTCGGCGTCAACGGCAAAATTGTCAAAGTCCGCCCCGGACCTGTCGTTACCCTCTACGAACTCGAACCGGCTCCGGGCACCAAAACTGCCCGCGTCATCGGCCTCGCCGACGACATTGCCCGCTCTATGTCGGCGGTTTCGGTGCGTATTGCCGTCGTTCCCGGTTCCAATACCATCGGCATTGAAATGCCGAACAAAAACCGTGAAACCGTCTGGTTCAAAGACCTGCTGGAAGACCCGGCCTTCCGCGAAACCAAAAACACGCTCAATGTCGTCCTCGGCAAAGACATCGGCGGCCGCAACGTTTATGCCGACCTTGCCAAAATGCCGCACCTGCTGGTTGCCGGTACCACCGGTTCCGGTAAGTCCGTCGGCGTCAACACCATGATTTTGTCTTTGCTCTACCGCATGCGGCCCGAAGAATGCAAACTGATCATGATTGACCCGAAAATGCTTGAGTTTTCAATGTACAACGGCATTCCGCATCTGCTGACGCCGGTCATTACCGACCCGGCCAAAGCCGTTATCGGCCTCAAATGGGCGGTTAAGGAAATGGAAGACCGTTACCGCGCCATGGCTCAGCTCAACGTCCGTAACATTGCCGGTTACAACCAGAAACTTCAGGAACTGAAAGCCAGCGGCGAAAAAATCGAACGCACGGTACAAACAGGCTTCGACGCCGAAACCGGCAAACCGATTTTCGAAAAACAGGAACTTGACCTCACGCCGTTGCCGTATATTGTAATTGTCGTTGACGAAATGGCAGACCTTATGCTGGTTGCCGGCAAAGACGTTGAAGCCGCAATCCAGCGCCTGGCCCAAATGGCGCGCGCCGCCGGCCTGCATCTGATCATGTCCACCCAAAGACCGTCCGTCGACGTCATTACCGGCACGATTAAAGCCAATTTCCCGACCCGTATCAGCTTTCAGGTCACTTCCAAAATCGATAGCCGTACCATTTTGGGCGAACAGGGTGCCGAACAGCTGCTCGGCATGGGCGATATGCTTTATATGCCGGCCGGACAACGTCCGATTCGCGTCCACGGCTCTTTTGTTAAAGACAGCGAAGTTGAAAAAGTCGTCGAATTTCTGAAAGTCCAGCGCGAACCTGAATATGTTTCCGGCGTTACCGAAGGCGAACTTTCCGAAAAAGACGGCGGCTCCGTCTTCGACAAGGGCGATTTTGCCGCCGGTTCCGACGAAGATTTGTACGCTCAGGCCGTCGCCATCGTCCAAAACGACAAAAAAGCCTCCACCAGCTATATTCAGCGCAAGCTTCGCATCGGCTACAATCGTGCGGCTTCGCTGATTGACAAAATGGAAGAGGAAGGCATTATCTCCGCCGCCGACCATGTCGGCCGCCGCGAAGTTTTGTAATTAACGATTCCCGCTATGTAAGATAAAGTCGTCCCAAGCGACCTTTTCTTTATATGTCAATTACTTGCGCAAGTCCGTAAAGATTACATAGATAAGAGCATTTCCCGCTTGTTACACGAACTTTTATTTTCAGATTTTTTCATTTTACAAACAGAAAAAGAGATAAAAAAATTATTTGAATAAAGGTTTCAATCTTGGAAAACTAGGATTTATTGCTCAGCAGACACATATGGTCAGAATCCTGTATATTGCTCTGTGTATCCTGCCAAACAAGGTTTTTGAAGCACAAAAAAAGACCGGTTAAAAAACCGGCCTTTTTTTATTCATAGCTTAAAAACTATTCTTTGTTGTAAGCCTTTTCCTGTTTCTTGGCATCGTCTTCGGTTCTGGCAACATTAACCAGAATCGTCTGCGATACTTCCGGATGCAGGTTCAGTTTTACCTGATAAATGCCGAGGTCTTTAATCGGCTTCTCCAGATAAACGCAGCGGCGTTCAACGTCAAAACCGGCGGCCTTGATGGCGGCGGCAATGTCACGAATGGTAACAGAACCGTACAGCTGACCGGTTTCGGCTGCCTGACGAACCAGAACGGCGCTGTAGCCCTGAAGGGCTTCGGCCTTTTTGGATGCTTCGTCAAACAAAGCCTTGTTGTGGGCTTCAAGCTCGGCTTTCTTCTTTTCATAGAAGGCAACGTTGGCTTCGGTAGCGCGCAGAGCTTTGTTCTGAGGCAGCAGGTAGTTGCGGGCATAACCGTTTTTGACGGTTACCTTGTCGCCCATTTTACCCAGTTTTTCAACATGTTCTAAAAGGATAACTTCCATCGCATTTCTCCTTAAGCCGCAACATAGGGAAGCAGAGCCAGATAGCGGGCGCGTTTGATGGCGCGGGCCAGTTCTCTCTGTTTCTTGGCGGAAACGGCCGTGATACGGCTGGGAATAATCTTGCCTTTTTCCGAAATATAACGGGAAAGCAGCTTAACATCCTTATAGTCAATCTTCAAACCGTCTTCACCGGAAAACGGACATGCTTTTTTCTTCTGAAAAATACTTGTTTAGCCATTATATTTCTCCTATTCTTCTACAGTTTCTCTGTCTTCGGCGGAAGAAAGGTCGTTGAATTCCTCAACCTTGACAGTCATGTAGCGGATGATATCTTCGTTGAATCTCATGATTCTTTCAAATTCTGCAATGGCATTGGCCGGCGCAGTGATATTCATCAGAACATAGTGGCCCTTGCGGTTTTTCTTAATGCGGTAAGCCAGGTTTTTTCAGACCCCAGTTATCGACTTTGACAACCTCGCCGCCTTCTTTCTTAATAACATCGCTCAGTTCCGAAACAATGTTGTTAACCTGAGAAGTGCCGAGGTCCTGACGTGCAATCAGCACGCTTTCGTAATTAGACATATAAAATATCTCCTTATGGATTCTCAACAAATGGCTCCGGAGAGCCGGGTTCTTGTATAGCCGCAGACGCTTTGTCGTTTTTATGCTCAGTGTCCTGCGGCAAGGGACGTCTGCGAATATATCCTAAAACTTTATTTTTGCAAGCCTTTTGTTTGCCGATAAGACAATTTTAACCATTTTGGGGCTATAGTAACGGCAAACGCCCGGGGGAACAGGTTTAAATGTTGAACAAATTTGCAGCCATCGCTTTGATTTTAACCGTTTTTTTAAGCGGATGCTCGAAGCTGCCGCATTTTTCGACCTGCTCCGATGACATGCGCTGCGCTTCCGCTCCCCTCACTGATGCGGCCGACCAAACCGGTGCCGCTTTCCAAAGAAACCTATGCCAACGACAACGGCGACATAAGGCTCCAAAACCTAAAAACGCGCATCATCGTCATCTGCCGCGAAAGTTTTTACGAAACTGCCGAAACCTGCGCACAATTCTATGAAAAGAACAACTATGTCCGCCTGACCGACATTCCTTACAAGGTTGCCAAATACGACCGGCTGACCAAAGACACTTTCCCCACCCGCCGCTGGCGCAACGGGGAAAGGACTCCCCGCTGGTAGGGCCTCATGCTGTCCCGGGTCAACACAGTCGCTTTCAACGGATTGGAAATTCTTGATGTCGATTTGCAGGTGCAGATTTCTTCCGGCCTGCCGGCTTTTACCATTGTCGGCCTGCCCGACAAGGCCGTGGCCGAAAGCCGCGAACGGGTGCGTGCCGCGCTGCAGTCGCTGGGTCTAAGCCTGCCGGCCAAACGCATAACGCTCAATCTTGCGCCGGCTGATCTGCTCAAGGAAGGTTCGCATTTTGATCTGCCCGTCGCTCTCGGCCTGCTGGCCGGCATGGGCGTCATCCCGCAGGAAGAACTGGCCGATTATATCGCCCTGGGCGAACTCGGACTTGACGGTTCGCTGCTTTCCGTCAATGGCATCCTGCCGGCTGCCGTCAAAGCCAACCGCAGCGGCAAAGGCCTAATCTGCCCCGCTGCCAACGGTTCCGAAGCCGCCTGGTCAGGTTTGCAAAGCATTGTCGCTCCCGACAGTCTGCTCTCCCTCGTTAACCATTTCAAAGGCTCGCAGCTCATTCCCTTTCCTACGGTACAAAAAACCGAAAGCCAAACCCTATTCCCGGACATGAGCGACGTTAAAGGCCAGGAATCTGCCAAACGGGCGCTTGAAATCGCCGCGGCCGGCGCACACAACCTGCTTATGATTGGCCCTCCCGGCGCCGGAAAATCCATGCTGGCCGCACGCCTGCCGTCAATACTGCCGCCGCTGACGGCCGCCGAGGCATTGGAAACCAGCATGATTCATTCCGTTGCCGGCGAACTTAAAAACGGCGGAATTTGTTTCGAACGCCCTTTCCGCGATCCGCACCATTCCGCTTCCACGCCGGCGCTGGTCGGCGGCGGTCGCAAAGCCCGGCCCGGCGAAATTTCGCTGGCGCACAACGGCGTACTGTTTCTCGACGAACTACCCGAATTCAGCCGCGCCGCTTTGGAAGCCCTGCGGCAACCGCTCGAAAATGGTTCCGTTTCCATCTCGCGCGTCAATGCCCATACCGTTTACCCGGCGCGGTTTCAGTTGATTGCAGCTATGAACCCCTGCCGCTGCGGCAATCTCGGCAACCCGGCGCTGGCCTGCAGCCGCGCCCCCAAATGCGCCGAAGAGTACCAGTCCCGCATTTCCGGCCCGCTTCTTGACCGCATAGACATCCACATTGAAGTGCCGGCCGTCAGTCCGTGGGAAATGAACGACGTCAAAAAGGGCGAAAGTTCCGCCGCAATCAGAGAAAGAGTCATAAAAGCCCGCGAAATTCAGGCTGAACGCTTCCGCCGGATGAGGCATCCCGAACTCAATACCAATTCACAGCTGCGGGGCGACATGCTGGAAGCTGCCGCCGCCCTCGACGGCGACGCTTCCGCCCTGCTGATAGGCTTTGCCGAAAAAGCCGGACTCTCCGCCCGGGCCTATCACCGCACTTTGCGGTTAGCAAGAACGATTGCGGACTTGCAAAATACGCCGAAAGTTCTTAAAATGCACGTAGCTGAGGCTTTGGCGCTGCGCAGCCGTCTGCCCAGCCGACAAGTTTAGGAGATAAAAATAATGAAAAATCAACAGGCTGTTAAATCTTTTCTCTTTTTGGCCGTTCTGCTCTGCGGAACCTTTTCCGCCTGCGGAAAAGCAGCTGCCGCCGGCAATGCCAAAAGCTTTTTCAAGCCTGAAACCGCAGCTTCTTCCTCTAAGGACGGCAGCATTTTTCCCGGCGGCGAATGCACCAGCTGCAACCCCAAAGACAAAGACGGCAGTATCTTTCCCGGCGGCAGCTGCGTCAACTGCCCGACCACCAAATGCGTCAACTGCGAACCCAAAAAACCGGCCGTACGGAATTACGAAGTTGCCTATGACGACGAAATTTACAAATCGGTTTATCGCGATTGCAAAAATTTTGCCCCGATAACCCTTGAATACGTCGATTTCCGCATCAAAAAAGGCAGACAGTACACGCCTTACTCCACCAAACTCGGACAATACCGTTTCCGCATTTTCGGCTGCCGCCGTTTTGAAAAGGACGCCATTCTCAATCAGGGGCGGATTATGCAGAAGGATATGAAGTTCATTCCCATTTTCAACGAAATGGTCGGCAACTGCTATCCGATCAGAAAAATGCCTTCCGGCCTGTGTCTGGAAACCACTCCCTCACCGTTGCCCGAATATATCCTGACCGCGGAAATTACCGACTATTACATGAACCTGTGCGATGAATACGACTGGGACAAGTCCGCCGCCGAAGACAAACGCACCGGTTCTTCGGAAATGACCGTAACCTGGCGGCTGATGGACATAACCAAAACCAACGTTTACTGGAAAGGAACTTCAACCGGCTACGGCGAAGTCAGCGACGGCGAATACAATGCCGAAATCCGTCTGGTTGAAGACGCCTTTGCCGACGCCGTATCCAACCTGCGCAACCTCCCCGGCTTTGAAAAACAGCTCGCCACCCGTGTTCATCCCGACGAACTCGCTGCCGAAAGACAGGCGCTGATTGAAGCCGAGCGCATTTCCGACCCGGTCAGATGCAAATTTGAGCCGGAAATCAAAAAGGCCGAAGCTTCCGAATTTAGTTCCCTGCAGGAAATGACCGAACAAAATGTTCTGCCGGCGGACGAAAACTACAGCATCTGCGCCATGACCCCCGGCCAGCTGGACGAAAAAGGCCAGCCGCTGCCAATGTGCCAAATGGTTCCCGTCACGCAGGAAGTTCTGGAAATTCCTGCCGACGACACGCTTCAGATTGCCGAAGTTCCCGGCGACGTCGTTTTGCTTGAAACGGTCGACGTCGTTGAAGCGCCGGTAACCGAAATCGTTGAAGATTCCGGCGTAATTTCCAACGGCGGCATAACCAAAATGCTGCCGGAAATCGGCACCGAAACGCTGGTCATGCCGCCGGAAACCGGCACGATTGAAGAAGAGGCTGGCGTCATTATCGACGGCAGCGGCATCAATGAAACCGGCGGTGCCCTGTCCGCTTCCGAATTTGAACCCGAAAAACCGCAGATTGAAGAATCTTCCGGCATTATTGACAGCGGTTCGGGCAGTAAAGACACGGTTGCCGTCGTCGACGATTCATGGATTGACATCGACTCAGAGCGGCGCGAAGCTGCCGAACAGGCTTTCTTTGCCAGCGGCAACTCTCTCTGCATCATCGACCGTAATCCTTACGACAAGCTGACGCCGGAAAACCTCTATAAAGTAAGAGCCTCCATCGTCAGCGTTACCAACGGCAACGGCAAACGGGGCGCCGGACTTATTGTTTCCGAGCAGTTTGTGCTGACTTCCGCCGACCTGATTGTCAAAGACAACAACCGCTACAATCTTGAAACGATTAACGGCGGCAAACTGAAAGCAACGGCTTTCCGTATTAATCCGAGCAAAAACACCGCGCTGCTGGTTCTCGACGAGAAAACCAAATACACGCCGCTGTCGCTCAACCTCGACCTTCCCGACGTCGGTCAAAACGGTTTTCTGGCTTTGGGACTGCTTGACATCGACGGCAGCTTTGAAAACGGCGAAGGATATCTGGACAATGCCGGTACCGTCAGCGGCTATCGCTACTCCGATGAAAAAGGCGCTCAGATTATTATCGATACTTTTGTTCAGACCGTTACCATCGGCGGTGCGCTGATTGACGAACACGGAACAATCAACGGCTTTGCCGCCGACGGCAAAAAAACCGATGACAGTCCGGACCTGTTCATTCCGACCGAAACAGCCCTGCGCTCGCTCGGCCTTTCCATCTGCGGCAAACCTTTCACCGACAAGAGTCCGTGGCAGAAATACAAGCCGCTGACCGAGGCCATTCTGAAAAACAGCGGTCCGAAAGATCCGGCGGTAATGGACGTCAACGAACGAAAATAACCCGAAGCAAACCCCGCCCGACAGCGGGGTTTTTCTTGCCGCCGCTTGCAAAAGCATTTTCAAAAAACTACATACAGGTAAATCAACAACAAACAGGATTATTCAGTCATGACCACAATTTTATGTATCCGCAAAAACAATGAGGTCGTTATGGCCGGAGACGGGCAGGCAACTCTCGGCGAAACCGTCATCTTCAAATCAAAATCGGTCAAAGTCCGCCGCATCGGCAACGGCAAAATCATCGCCGGATTTGCCGGCGCGGCTGCCGACGGCATTACGTTGATTGAACGTCTGGAAGGAAAACTTGAAAAACATGCCAACCAGCTCAAGCGCGCCGCGGTCGAGTTGGCCAAAGACTGGCGCATGGACAAATACCTGCGGCAGCTGCAAGCCTTTATGATTGTCGCTGACCGTGACGTTTCGCTGGTTATCTCCGGCACCGGAGAAGTCATGGAACCTGACGACGGCATCATAGGCATCGGTTCCGGCGGCAATTATGCCATGGCCGCCGCAAAAGCCCTGTACGGCACGGAAGGGCTTAGCCTTGAGGACATCGCCCGCAAAGCCATGAAAATAGCCGGCGACATTGACGTTTATACAAATCACAACATCACTATAGAAAAGGTAGATTAAAAATGGCCAATTTCAGCCCCCGCGAAATCGTTTCCGAACTTGACCGTTTCATTGTCGGCCAGAACGAAGCAAAAAAAGCCGTGGCCGTCGCTCTGCGCAACCGTTGGCGCCGCATGCAGGTCTCAGAGCACCTGCGTGAAGAAATCGTGCCGAAAAACATTCTGATGGTCGGTCCGACCGGCGTCGGCAAAACCGAAATTTCCCGACGGCTGGCCAAACTCGCCAAAGCGCCGTTTATTAAGGTTGAAGCGACCAAGTTTACCGAAATCGGCTATATCGGCCGCGACGTTGAATCCATTATCCGCGACCTGTTGGAAATCGCCATCGCTTCGACCAAGAAAGAACTCCGCAAAAGCGTTGCCGCCAAAGCCGAAACCGGCGCCGAGGAACGCGTCCTCGAAGCCTTGGTCGGTCCGTCGGCACGGGAGGAAACCAGGGAAAAGTTCCGCAAACTGCTGCGGGAAAACCAATTGAACGACCGTGAAATCGAAATTGCCGTCATTGACAACACCAACCCCTCAATGCCGACCATCGACATTCCCGGCATGCCCGGCGCCCAAATGGGCATGCTGAATCTCAGCGACTTGCTCGGCAAGCCTTTCGGCGACAAATACAAAACCCGCAAAATGACCGTCGGCGACGCCTATAAAGTCCTGATGGAAGAAGAATGCGACAAACTTCTCGACAATGACACCATTATTCAGGAGGCGATCAGAACGGTCGAAAATGACGGCATCGTCTTCATCGACGAGATAGACAAGATTGCCGGCAAAGATGACCGCCGCGGCAGCGACGTTTCCCGCGAGGGCGTCCAGCGCGATTTATTGCCGTTGATAGAAGGAACCACCGTAACCACCAAGTACGGCATGGTCAAAACCGACCATATTCTGTTCATCTGCTCCGGCGCCTTTCATCTTTCCAAACCTTCCGACCTGCTGCCCGAACTGCAGGGACGCCTGCCTATACGCGTTGAACTCAAAGCGCTGAATCATGAAGATTTCGTCCGCATTCTGACCGAACCGGAAGCAAATCTGATTGAGCAGTATGTTGCCCTGATGAAAACCGAGAATTTCGATTTAAAATTCGAAAAGGAAGCTATTGACAAGATTGCCGACATTGCCGTCGCCATCAATGAAAACGTCGAAAACATCGGCGCCAGACGGCTGCATACGGTCTTGGAAATTCTGCTTGAAGACATCAGCTATACGGCATCCGACCGCAGCGGTGAAAAAGAAGTCATTACCGCACAAATGGTCGAAGAAAAACTGGCCAAATATACCGAAGCTTCCGACTTGTCAAAATTCATTTTGTAAAGAAAGCCCCGTGAAAACGACATTATCCAAGCAATTGCCCGCTGCAAACACAAAAAACGCACTTAGTGAGGGAAATGCGCCGGATAACACGAAGCACAGTACCGAAGTGTACACAGACGTACATGAGGATACGAACACCGGATTATCCAAGCAGTTGCCCGTTGCAGATGCAAAAAACGCGCTTAATAAGGGAAATGCGCCGGATAACACGAAGCACAGTACCGGAGTTTACACAGACGTACATGAGGATACGAACACCGGATTATCCAAGCAATTGCCCGCTAAGCGCGTTTTTCCCTTTGGCGTTTATATCCATTGGCCTTTCTGCAAAAGCAAATGCCCCTATTGTGATTTCTACAAGGAGATTTGCAAAGACGTGCCGCAGGAAGAAATCGTCAACACTTATCTGGAAGATCTGGAGTTCTACCATCGACTGACCGAAACCAAAACCGTAACCAGCATTTTTTTCGGCGGCGGTACGCCCTCATTGCTTGAACCGCGGTTTATTGAAAAAATAATCAGCCGTATCTGCCGGCTCTGGCCAACTGCCGATAATTTGGAAATCAGTCTGGAAGCCAACCCGAACACCGACCGTCCGGACTTATTTGCCGACTTGCGCCGCGCCGGGAATCAACCGCCTGTCTTTGGGAATACAGGCGCTGAACGACCGCGACCTGAAGTTTCTCGGCCGTACGCATAATTTGACGCAGGCCCTGAAGGCCGTCGATAAGGTACTGCATAATTTCGACAACCATTCGGCCGATTTGATTTATGCCCGTCCCGAACAAAATCTTTCCAATTGGCAGCAGGAATTGGAACAGGCGGTTAAATTCGGCTTTCGCCACATTTCACTGTATCAGCTGACCGTTGAAGAAGGCACCGTCTTTGCTGCCAAGGGCATTCGTCCGCTGGCTGAAAACGCCGCCGCGGAAATGTACGCTTTTACCAATGATTATCTGAATTGTCACGGCTACCCGCAATATGAAGTGTCAAATTATGGTTTACCCTGCCGTCACAACCTTCTTTACTGGCAGGGAGACGACTATATCGGCATCGGCAAGTCGGCGCACGGGCGTTTCCGCATCGGCAACAGGATTTATGCCTCGACCCATCCTCGCAATCTTGAAGAACTGACGCCTGCCGAACGTGCCGAAGAGCTTGTCATCATGGGGTTGCGCCTGAACAGCGGCATCGACAAGCGACATTTCAAAGAATGCTGCGGTATCGATTTTGCCGCCGCGATAAATCAAAACCGCCTTTGCAGTCTTGAGAAAGGTGGCTATCTCGAAATTACCGAAAACCACATTCGCGCTACCCCAAAAGGCTTTCCGCTTTTAAACCGGCTGATTGAGGAACTCTGCTGTTAATCGGTGATTCCGTAATCGCCGTTAACCAGCAAAATCAACAGCAGCAAAAAGAAAATCATTGAAAATCCGGCTTTGACCGACACGTCGTCGGGAATTTTGCGAGTCCGATTCAAAACATATACAAAAAAATCGGCGCCACCAGCAGCAAAGCCGTCACATATCCCGGATTCGGCGCCACCCGCAGCGCCAGCGTTTTGGCCGTAATCAGCGCCGCGCTGAACGCCACCATATAAATGCCCGGCCAAACGGTCCGCCGGTTAAAAACATCGGCAGCAAACTGTTTAAATCCGCGTTTTTTTTGAGTTCGAAGATAAAAAAACAAATTATAGCAGCCGCTTACAAACAAAGCCACCGCCAGATAATAGGTTATCGCGCCCCACACGCCAGATTGTGAATGAACGGCGATTTCTTTGGTAGCAATGCTCATTCCCGCCAGGGCAAACACCGCCGGCAGAATATAGCGCACCAGCTTCTGCGACACCGGACTCTGCACCATCTGCCAATAACTGACCGTAAATCCGAACAAAACCAGAATCAGACTGATAAACACCGTTCCGTTGCCAAGCAGGTGTTCAAACTGTTCCGGCGTCAGAAACCACCATAAAAAAGTCGTTACCAGAGCCGTTATCGCCATAAAACGCGACGTCGGCCCGGCGCCGAAATCCGCCGAGGCAAAAAACAGATGCGAATCATAAATGCCGATTAACAGCCCCTGAAAAATCAGCAGAAACCAGTAATACGCGCTTTCCGGTACCGGAAAGAAGTACAAAAAGGGCATAAAAGCCAGCGATATGCCGAAACCGCGCCAGATTCCGAGCACATAACCGTTCAGCTTATAATGCTGGTTAAACAGCGTATAAATCGCCGTAAAGAAGCCGTAAACCAGACCGTCAATAACCCAAAGCATACAAAAACTTCCCGTAAAATTGTCCTACGGAATATATAGTCGCTTCTTAAACCAATAAAAGAGAGTCAGGCAGAAATCCGCCGGTAAAAATCAAGAATTTTAAGCAGACAGCCGACACTTATTTCTCTGCCGCCGTTTTCAATACCGGCCAAAACTTCTTCGGCGACGCCGGATTTCTCGGACAGCTGCCGAAAAGAAAGCCGTTCTTCCAACCGGCGGCGAATAAGATACTGACGAATGTTCTGCTGAACAATTCCGAAAATCTCTGAAGTCTGTTCGTTGCGAATTTCCATCGGGTTCTGCGTAAAAAGGAGGAAAATCGTGGCGTGTAAGAGTACTAAGCAGCGCTAGTTCTGATATTAGAAAGCAAAATGCTTTTTATTACAGAAACACCACGATTTCCCACAGAAATCGCAGAAATAACCGGTTTATATCAGTAACGGTATTGATACGATAAAATCGTCATCAATACCGCCCGCTGCTTGTAAAAGCCTCTTACCGCTTCGATTCTCGCGTTTGAGAATACTGGAAGTCACCTGTGAACTTCCATACATCTTCCATATAAACACATCTCCGGCTATTATGCAACCTTTTGTTGGCGCTATTATAATATAAAAAAACCTTTATGGCAACTGTAATTTATCAAAAATTATCAAATTAATCTTTTGATTGAATAAAGACCAATAAAAAAGCAGGCAGCATCAAGCCGCCTGCCAAACAACTTTAATTGTTTATTTATGAGATTCAATCCAGGAAACCAGTGAAGCCTGCGAATTCAGCCCGACCTTAACGTCAACCTGTTTGCCGTCCTTAAACAGGAACATCGTCGGAATACTGCGGATTCCGTATTGGGCAGCCGTGTTCGGAGATTCGTCGACGTTCATCTTGCAGATGGTAACCTTGTCGCCCATTTCCTTGGAAACTTCTTCCAGAACCGGGCCGAGCTGACGGCAGGGACCGCACCATTCCGCCCAGAAGTCAACCAGAACCAGACCTTTAGAGTTAAGAACCTCGGATTCGAACTGACTGTCAGTAATTTGCTTCATCTTATTCCCTTTCAATTTTTGTGGTAACGATAAATGTTATATAAGTTATGATTTATTTATATTAAAGGCTAATAAAATAAAAACAACCAAAATTTATGCAATTTCCATCAGTCTTGCCGTATCGGTCCACAAAATCCAGGTTTCGATTTTCCGTCCCGGATAAACTTCTGCCAGCAGCTTCCGATATGCTCCCAGCTGCCGGACATAAACAGACGGAACCTCAGCAACTTTTTCCGCAGCCGGACGATTGGTCTTAAAGTCAACAACAAGAACCCGGTCGTCAAAAACCGCCAGACGGTCAACCTGTGCCGAAACAATCCGTCCGTCTACCACGCCCATAATCGGCACTTCCGCCCTTGAATTTGCGCCAAACAATACCGAAAAGCGGGGATTTTCAAGTAAACTCATTACTTCGCCGCAAATCCGTTCCGTTTCATCCGTCGTCAGACCGTAAGCCTCTTTAGCCAGAAAATCGCGGACAACCTGTCTCTTATCCGCCGAACGGACGTCCGGCAAAAACTGCAGCAGTTTATGAATAAGGCGGCCGCGGCGATAACGGCTGTTTCCGTTTTCGCCAAGCGGGGAGGCCAGCACCTGTTCATCGTCATCGGGTCTGGACGGCGTATAGGGTCTTGACAACGCGTCCTCTTCCGGCGCCGCCTGCGAAATCCACGAAAACACGGGACGCGGCAATTCTTTTTCCGCCGGAAGTTCGTTTTCTTTTACCGTCAGCAGTTGTGCCTTCTCATAAACCAGCGTTCCGTCGTTCTTTTTTTCGCTGATGCCGGCAAAACAACGACGGCAAAGTTCATACCAGGATTCGTCCGAGGCTTTGTTTTTTTTGCGATAACCGCAAATGCAAAGCCGGTCCTCCGCCCTTGTCAGCGCCACATAGAGCAGGCGGCGGTATTCCTCCAGCGCCAGTTCGGCTTCCCTGTTTTTGATTTCTACGCAGTTTTTTTCATAATCTCCGGCCGTCAGCGGATAATAAAAAATATCGTCCCACAGCAGACCGCCCTCCTTTTTGGTTCCGACCACCCGAACCGTATCCGGCAGAATGACAATCGGCGCCTGCAGTCCCTTGGAACCATGCACGGTCATAATCCGCACCACGTCGGCATCGCTCTGCTCCAGTTCCCTTTTAATTTCAATTTCATCCTGTTTAATCCGCGCAATGAATCCTTGCAGCGTCGGAACGTGTTCCTGCTCATATGCCAGCGTCAGATTGACAAACTCGTCCAGACCGTCTTCAACCTCATACCCCATCCGCTCCACGAATTTTTTGCGCCCGCCGAGCGTACTCAGCACATAACCGTAAAGTTCAAACGGCCGAATATAGTCGGCCTTGTCCAGCAAATCCTGCAAAATCCCGTAAACGGCCGCATATTTTTCATCTTTTCCGAGCCTTGCCCAAACCGTTGCCGCACCGCGGCCGTAACACAAACGGAACAAATCGTCGTCATTCAAGCCGAACAGCGGCGACTTCAAAACCGTTGCCAGCGTCAGATCGTCATTCGGCAGCAGCAGAAACTGCCCCAAAGCAATCAAATCCTGTATGGCAATCTGTTCCAGCAACCGGATTTTATCAATTCCCGCGACATTTACCCCGGCATTTTTGCATTCGCGAACCATCTCTTCCACAAAAGCGTTGCGACGCTGCACCAGTATCATAAAATCCTTGTAACGCACCGGCCGATTCTGTGAAACCAGAATATCCCTGCTTTCGACGGATTGTTTTATTCGCCGGGCAATCTGCCGCGCCAGCCTGGCGCTGGTCGATTCGCTGCCGCGGCGTTCTACCGGCGGCAGCCAGATATCCTTGTTTTCGCCTTCTTCCGGCTCAATCAACGGCCAAAGCTCAACTTTGCCTCCGTCGCCGAAACGAAACGGAATATGCGTAATGTCCTCGCCTTCGCCGGCCACGCCTTTGGCAGCCGCCTCGTCACGAAACAGTTCGTTAACCGTATCCAGAACCGCTGCCGTCGAACGGAAAGAAACATCCAGATGAATCTGGTCAAAATTCGCCGACTGTGCGGCAAAATATTTTCGCATTTCGTCAAAACCGTGCGGATCCGCACCCTGAAAACTGTAAATCGACTGTTTCCGATCTCCGACGGCAAATACCGTCCGCACTGCCTCACCCGCGCCTTCGCCGGCAAAAAAATCCGCGGTCAGCGCTTTGACAATCGCCCATTGGTCCGGTGAAGTGTCCTGCGCCTCGTCAATCAGCACATGGTCAATGCCCCCGTCCAGCTTAAACAAAACCCAGTCCGCCACTGCACGGTTTTCCAAAAGGGCGCGGGTCAGCACAATCAAATCCTCATAGTCCATTTTCGAACGGACTTTCTTAAAACGGGTATAACCGCTGATCAGGTCTTCCGCCAAAAACAAAACCGCCCTTGTCGAAGCCAGCAGACGCACCGATTTTAATTTGTCTTCCAAAGCCAGTATCCGTTCGGCCTCCGCCGCCGCGCTCTCGGGAAGCGCCGCATAATGTTTGAGCGTTTCCCTGTCGCCGGCTTTGGCATAAGGCTCGCCCTTTTGCGTTAAAAACGCCGTTTTATAATTTTCATACATTTCCGCGGGAAATCCGGCTTCCGAAACCGCCGCCAGCTTCTCGGCCTTTGCCTTGTCCTTTACCCCGCCATGCCGCCAGGCCTCAATCAGCCGCAGCGTTTCCGCCCGGTCAATCCGCGCCATAAACGCTTCCGTCAAACCTTCGGCCGTGTCTTTCTTCCCGACATTCAGCCGCCGGCTCAACTCGTCAATTACCGCGCCGGCGTCGCCGTAAGCCGCAAACAGACGAACGATTTTGTTCCGTCCCGCCGCAATCGAGTTCATAATGTTCGGAAACTGAAACTCGCTTACGTTCCGGGTCAGATAAGCCAGTGCCTGCCCGGCACGGCTTTCCGGCGCCGTTTCGATTTTCTGCAGCAGCGCCCTTTTAATATCGTCCATCGCCTCTGCCGCCGTCCGGTCGTCCATAACCTCAAAATACGGCGATACCTTCGCTTCCAGGGGAAAACGTTTCAACACTTCCTGACAAAAGCTGTGTATCGTCTGAATTTTCATTCCGCCGGGAGTGTCCAGCAAAACGGCAAAAAGTTTTCGTGCCTGAGCCTCCAACCTGGCATAGTCTTTATGTTTCTCCGGCAGGCTCCCCAAAAGTTTTGACAGTTCTTTATGCAAATCGTCATCGCCGGCAACCGCCCAGCGGCTCAACCGGCCGGCAATGCGCGAACTCATTTCCACCGCCGCCGCTTTGGTATAAGTCAAACAGAGAATTCTTCCCGGCGGCACACCGTTCAGAAGCAGCCGCAGCACCCGGTCGGAAAGCACTTTGGTCTTGCCGGTTCCCGCCGAAGCCTCTACCCACACCGAGCGCGCCGGATCCGCCGCCCGCCGTTGTTGCGCCGTCGCCAGCTCGCCCCTTTGTTTTCGCATCGCGATAATATCGTCAGTCATCAAAAGGCCTCACTCTTCGTTTTCCGTTACCGACCACTCGCGCACCCTGGCCAGATGTTCATAATCCGAATATTTCGGCGCCTGTTTAGGATTCGGCTGGCTGATATAGGCCGTTTTTTCAAAATCAAAAACCGAGGCCAGTGTCACAATCCGCTCATAACTTTTATCCAGCAGCTCGTTCATATTGTTCTCGATAACCGTTTCCTGCCGCCCGAGCTGCCAGTATATCAGCCGGCCGACTTCTGCCGCCGAAATATTTTGAAATCCGCCGAATTTGGCTATCAGCCCTTCTATCGGCAACTGCGGGGCATAACCGCCTTCCACTTCTTTTACGCTGCGGGCATATCCGGTTTTATAATCGATGACATTAATCTTTCCGTCTGTCGTTTCATCCACCCGGTCGGCTTGGGCCGTAATCGTAAACTTGCCGGCCGGCGCTTCGAAACTGAAGCTTCCTTCGACTTCGCTGTGAACTTCCCTTATCTGCGGCCGATAATTACGCTCGGCGCCGACCAGCCAGTCGACCGTTTTTTCAAACGTCGGCCACCAGAAAGCCCGCGTTTCCATCGCAATTTCGTTTTCCGCAAAATATTCCCGTCCAAGCTCCAGCAACTCAGCTTTTGCATCCTCCGGAAAATCCGCCGGATGACGGTTGTTGAACTTTTCCAAAACGGCGTGAATAATCGTTCCGTAATCTTTCAGGCTCAAATCCTGTTCCAGCTCGTCCAGCTTTTTCAGTTTCAGAATATATTTGGCATAAATGATATACGGATCGCGCATCCAGTTTTCGACCGCGCTCGCCGACATTACCCGCGGCCGGGCTTCAACCGGTGGCCGCGGCTCCGGCGGCGGCAGACGCCTGAAGACTTCTGCCCGGTCAATAAAATCGGCCCAGGATTTGAAAGCTTCGTCTTCCAACCCGGCTATATCCGCGCCCAAAGCTTTAAGTACCGTTTCCAGACGCATCCACCAGCGCGACTTGACCATCGGCGTACCCTGCACGCGCTCCGCCCGGGTCAGATAAACGCGGTCTGTTGCCAGCAGCTGGCAGAAATCATGCGCCAGAACGCCGACCGCCTTTTCCGGCAGAGGAAAACCGAAATCCCTTTTCATCGGCCGCGACATCCACGGATCGGCGCCGGACGCCTTCGGAAAAGCGCCCTCGTTGACTTCGCCGACGATTATCGTGTCAAAATGCGTCAGCCGCGCTTCTATCGGCCCCAAAATCCGCAACCGCGGATGCGTGCCGTATTTCGGCCGCACCGTCACGCCGGACATCAGCGACTCAAACAACCCCTCGTATTCGGCCGTGTCAACCTCGCCCAAAACCCCGGCGCTCTGATACAAATCGGCAACAAAACCGGCCATCGCTTCGCCGGCATCGCCTTTCCACAATGTCGAAGCGCCGCTTTCGCCGGGCTGTGCCGCCAGTTTTTCCGCCGTCCGAACATGAAGCTCAAGCAGTGTTTTAAAATCGGCCTTCGGCTGCTGCAACAGCGCACAAAATGCCTGCATCTGCGCTTTTACGGCGTTGACTTTTTCTTCCGAAATTTCGTCATAACCGCCGCCGCGCAAAACCCTTTTTTCATAATCGCGAACCAATCGGCGGATTTCGGCATGAGTCAGACCGGCAGTCAGCAGCGGCAGTTTCAGCAGGCTCAGAAATTCTACCGGCGCAAAATCGCTTTTCGCCGCCGCCGTCATCTGCCTCAGAAAAATGCCGATCGGCGTCAGAGCCAGCGGCTGACCCGCTGAATCGTCAATGTTGATTTTCCAGCGCCGCAGTTCGGACGCCACCCGCCGCGCCAGATTTCGGTCGGTCGTTACCAAAGCCGCCGTCTTTTCCGGCTGTTCCAGCGTTTCGCGCATAATCAGCGCAATCGCCAGCGCTTCCTTTCTGACGTCGTCACAATCAATCAGCCTGATGCCGTCATATGCTTCGTGACGAATTCCCGCCGCGGCAATATCCCGCCACTTGTCAGTGGTTTTGGCCGGCCGCATGATTTCGGAAATAAACTTTTCCCGCTCCGGATTGGCCGGCGGTGTCAAATCGGCGATATCCCGCCGGTCGGCCTGCAGATAATCGAGCAGTTCTTTCAGCTCAAATTGCGGATGCGTTTCGTCAATTGCATTCCAGCTTTCGTCATCCAGATTTTTATCCAGACCGGCCAAACAGACTTCGCCCCGCGGCAGTTTTGAAACAACCTTAACTAAAGCTTTCATGACCGGAAAAGTCGCGGTCGTTCCGACGGCAACGATCCTTTTCGCCGGCGGCGCGGCCTTCCACATCTCCGCTTGCGCGGCAATCAGCCGGTTGCGGCGCTCGCCGGGATCAATCAGGCCGCGTTCTTTCAAAATGTCCGGCCAATAACGGGTAATGATTTCCAAAAACTTCAGCGTTTCCTGCCAGTGTGCGGCATATTCCGCCGGGACCAGATCTGCCAGCCGTTCAAAAGAAAGGTTTTCGTTGTGTACCGTGTCAATCAGGCCGGCCAGTTCCTGCGCCAGATAACAAGCCTGATTGGCAGTCAGTTTCTCAATGCCGAACTCGGCCGGTTTATGCAGTATGATTCTGGTAAACAGCAGCAGGCGTTCGTTGCGCTCGATTGCCGGAGCCAGCGACGCCAAACTTTCCGCAAAGTCAAAACCGGTCAGAAACAGTTCGTCTTCTTCCACGTCGCCGATGGGAACCATTTTCGGCAGCAGCGTCGGCGTTAGCCCCCTCTGTCGAACGAAAGCGTCGGCCAGCGCTTTGGCGGCGCGGCGGTTAGGCAGCAGAAACAGCACGTCAGCCAAAGCCAGCGGCTCTTGAGCATATTCCGCCAAAAACTTTTCGGCCAGAACGTCGACCGCCGATAAACTCGCCGGAATGTTATAAATGCTGCCCATATAGCCCGCCGCCGCGTATCAGTTGTTCAAATAGTTCAAATAGTCCAAAAATTTCTTAAAGGCTCTGCCCCGGTGCGAAATCGCGTTTTTTTCCTCTTTGCCGAACTCCCCGAAACTCCGGCCGTCGCCCTCGTCGGGTACAAACACGGGATCATAGCCGAAACCGCCGCTTCCGTGTTTTTCGGTTGCAATCCGGCCATCGACCCGGCCTTCGAAAACTTTGGTTTCCATACCCGGAAATGCAAAAGCCAACACGCAGGAAAAATGCGCCTTGCGCGCTTTGTCGGCAGTCGCGGCCAACTCGCCGAGCAGCATTTCCATTCCCTTGTCAAAATCCCGGTTCGGCGCATAACGCGCCGAATAGACGCCCGGGCGTCCGCCCAGCGCGTCAACACATAAGCCGGAATCATCGGCCAGGCAGGGCAGACCGCACAGTTTCGAAAGCGCATCGGCTTTTAACCGCGCATTTTCCTCAAAGGTCGCACCTGTCTCTTCTACGTCGGGAAGCTTCAGCTCAGCAGCCGAAACAACCGCAATATTCAGCGGCTCCAACATTTCTCCGATTTCTTTGATTTTGCCCTGATTATGGCTGGCAACCACAATTTTTTCAATTTTCATGCTCACATTCCCAATGCTTCTCTCTGTTTTTCAATCAGCTTGGCAATACCGCCGCGCGCCAGTCCCAAAAGCTCTTTGAACGCGTCTTCGTCAAACGGATTCCCTTCCGCCGTACCTTGAATTTCAACGATTTTGCCGCTTTCGGTCAGCACAAAGTTCATGTCCGCCTGCGCATGTGAATCCTCCTCATAATCGACGTCGACAATCTTCTCGCCTTCATGAATGGCGCAGGAAATCGCCGCCACATATTCGCGTATCGGATTTGTCTTCAGTTTCTTTTCCAGCAGCAGCCGGCGAATGCACAGATACAGCGCCACAAACCCGCCGGTAATCGAAGCCGTGCGCGTGCCGCCGTCCGCCTGAATCACGTCGCAGTCGATGCAGATGGAAAGGTCTTTCATTTTCTCAAGGTCTACCACGGCTCGCAGCGAACGGCCGATAAGCCGCTGAATTTCCTGCGTGCGGCCGGACGGCTTTTTGGCCTCGCGGGGCACGCGAACCTGCGTTGCCCGCGGCAGCATGGCATATTCGGCGGTAATCCAGCCCTTGTTCTGCCCCTTCAGCCAGGCGGGAACTTTTTCTTCCACGCTGGCCGTGCAGACGACATGGGTGCCGCCGCACTTAATCAGACAGGAACCTTCGGCATAAGGGTTGAAGTTCGGGAATAATTTCAATTTCTCTGATTTCATCTTTTAAACGGTTTGAATGACGCATATCAACTCTCTTTTACTGTAAAAAAATAACCTACGGGCAACATACGCCAAAACCGCAAACTCGGCAAGCATAATCTTTTTTTCTGCATAAAATACCTGCCGCTCCATACACAAAAAAACCGGAGACAAACCCCGGTTTTTCTGGCTTTTAACGGCAAATCCTAGGCGTGGCTTCCGCCTTTTGTAACCACCACCATCGCCTCGCGCAGAATACGGTCGTTCAGCATATATCCGGTCTGCAGTTCGGCAATAATCGTTCCGCTTGGCTTCGAGGCATCCTCGACTTCCTGAACCACCTGATGGAAATTCGGGTCAAAAACCTGTCCCATAATCTCCATTTTTCTGATGCCGTGTTTTTCAAAAGCCTTCATCAAATCGGCTTCCGTCAGCTCGACCCCCTTGAGCAGATTGGTCAGCCCTTCGCATTCGCCGCGCTTGTCCTCCGGCACGGAATCCAAAGCACGGTGCAGATTGTCAGCCACACTCAGCAGATTTTTCGCAAAGGCCGATACCGCATACTTGCTGTTTTTTTCAATCTCCTGCGCACAGCGTTTTTTGGTATTTTCGGCATCAGCATAAGCGCGCAGATAATCTTCCTTGAGTTTCCGGTTTTCGTCCTTCAGCGCCTCGACGATGTCGTCCTCGGCGGAGGTTTCTTCCGGATTTTCGGTTTCCGCGTCCTGCTCAAGCTTTTCTTCCCGGCTCTCCTCAGCTTCCGAATTCGGATTTTCATCGTTTTCGTTGTGGTGATTTTTAAATTTTTTCATCTTTTTCCTCTTTAAATTTTTAACCACGGCATGTATATATTAAGAAACTTAGTTATTAAAGCTTAACAAGTCAAGTACAGATGTTTTTTTTGGCTGAAAAGTGCTGAAAGTTCTGTACTTTTCCAAAAAACCGTTTATACTGTAACGTAATTATTTTTGGATATTGAGAGAACTGAAGATGAATGCCGCAATTCCACTAAACGCCGATCAGAAGACCAATACAAAACCTCTCCCGAAAGGTTTTAACAAAAAAAAATTCACTCTCACCTATAATGTGGTATCCAACCCCAATCTTTTAGAAATTCAAAACCTCTCCAAAAAGCAGTGTCTCGGCAAAAATCTCTGGCCCGAAATTGATAAAGTCCGCGCCTGGATGATAAGTTCCGAAACCGCAACATTCATGAAATGGGGCGGCTTGGGCATGGTTGCGTCCGAGCTGCCGGAAGCCTTCAACGCCTGTTTCGGCAAAGACGGGCATTCGCTTACGGTCGTCACGCCGCTGTACCTCGGCGACACCGGCAAGAAAAAAACCGCTCTGAAAGGCGACGTTTACGAAGGCGCGGAACATCGCAGCATCAAACTTAAAAAGATTAAAACGTTCAGCGTTCCCTTCTACACCGAACGCGCCATTCTGGCTAAACACAAAGTTACCGCCTATACCGGCCGCTGCGACAACACCGACTACATTTTTCTGTCCAACGACCGCTTTTTCTCGATTAACCCGCACAAATTCAATCCTTCGGCGCAGGACGGCTGCTATGTTTTGAACGAACACGGCGTCAACGAAGTCGAGCGCTTTGCCTTTTTTTCCAAAGCCGTTTATGAACTTATCGAAAACATCTGCGGCAGAAAATTAAAGGAAATCGAAAAACCCAATGCGCTGATTGCCAACGACTGGCACAGCGGCGCGCTGGCAGGCCTGACCAAATACCTGACCACCGCCAAGGTTGAAACCCACGGCATGGACGCCGTTCTGGCTCAGGAAATAAAGTCTATTCCGGTCATCCATATTGCCCACCACCTCGGTTATCAGGGCTGGGATTACGAAAACACGTCCAAAATTCTCAATTCGTTATATGAAGATACCGTCTCGCTGGTTTTCCGCAACGCCAAAGCGATTAAGAATTCCAATCCCCGCACGACCAACACCCTGATTGTCCACGACTGCTATAATCAATCATCCTGCGACTTTCATCTCGCCGACCGCGTGGTAACCGTTTCCAAAAACTACATGGAAGAGGTTTCCAAAGAACTCGGGTTTGGATTCGATTTCCGCGACATTCTGAAGATCCGCAAAGACCATCGCAATTTCTTCGGTATTGTCAACGGCTATGACAAGAACCTGATTTCGCCGAACAAAAACAAAATCGACCATATCAACGACTATTTCAAAGGCTTTAATTTTAAAGTCTATGATGAAAACAATCTGGAAGCCAAATTACACAACAAAAAAGAATTTATCCGGCTGCTTTCCAAGATTGCCGCCGACGAAAATTATAAAAATCAGACTATCCCGCTGATTGACACTTATAAATTCGATGACCTGACCGAAGTTGTCAAAGATATAACCAAAACGCCGGTCTTTTGCGCCACCAGCCGTCTGGTCGAACAAAAAGGCTACGACATCGCCGCGCAGGCCATGATTAACCTTTGTACCAAGTTCAACAATTTCAAAAAAGAATTTCCCATTTTCATTCTCGGCGGTGCCGGCGACGCCAACTATTTTGAACTGCTTACCAAACTGAAAGACAAGATTGCCGAAATTAACCCCAATGCGGCCAAAAGGCTGTTTGTTTTCCGCGGCTACAAAGACGAATTTGCCTATGCCGTCCAGCTGGCATCCGACTTTTACCTGATGCCCTGCCGCTTTGAACCCTGCGGCCTGACGCAGATGGAAGCCATGGCCAAAGGCGCGCTGCCGATAGCCATGTCCACCGGCGGGCTGGTTGATACCATTGAAGACGGCGTTGACGGTTTTCGAACCGAAGTCTTCTTTACCGAAAAGCGCCGCGTTTACGGCTCCAATCTGACGGCCCAGCGCCTGAAAAACAATATCAACGCCTATGCCGAAACGCTGCAAAAAGCCTTTGAAGCCTTCTACCGCCACCCTGACAAAATCAGGCAGATGACCCAAAACGCCATGCGGAAGGATTTCAGCTGGAATGTTCCCGGCGGTTCGGTTTACAAATATTTCAACCTGCTGAAAACAGGACACCTTTAAAAATAACAAATCCGCCGCATGGCGGATTTTTTACGCCTCAGCCAGACACAGACATCTTCGCCTCCGGCAAAAAGAAATTGCAAAATAGTTTTTTGCTTTTATAATTAGTCCTGCCATAAGAATGGTTAGACTTATGGCGGAGCCTTCAAGCTCCTTACTTAGAACTTATTAACCTCCATCTGTGGAGGATGGTGCGATATAAGCCGCTTTTGCGGACGAATAAGCACGCTGACTAAGTACAGTTTGAAGCTCCTCCGCTCTCATTTTGAGGGCGGTTTTGTTTTTAACAAAACCTTGCAAAGGAGGAAGTTATGGAAAATAAAATCAGAAGACAGAATTTGCGGCGGCTGCGCTCGGAATACAGCGAAAGTTTCCGCCGGGCTTTGGCGGAACTGAAGCTGACGCCGGAAGAGTTCAGCACGCAAAGCGAGATACCACTGCATGTCGTTGAAGAGCATCTAAACGGTCAACGGCGCTTTCTGGGCGAGATAAACAACGTTTGTTTCTGCCTGAACAAGCGCATGAAAATAGAACTGGTTGACTGAACACAAAAAACCTCCGATAACCTCGGAGGTTTTTTGCATGTCGTTTTCTTCGCCAAACCGCTATTTTTTATACAGCCCGCGCGGAACATAATGCGTATGCAACAGCTCATGCGCCTTTTCCGAACCGGCCTTGCCGAGATACTCGGCATACAGCGCTTTAATGGATTCGTTATGATGCGAAAGCCGGTTTTTGGCATTCAAATCCTCATCAAACAAACCTTTGGCGCGCTTTTTGCGAATATCGTCGGTAATGCCGCGCGGTTTCGGCTGGTCCGGCATCATGACCCGGGGTTGTCCGCCGCCGGCAATGCAGCCGCCGCGGCAGGCCATAACCTCAATAAAGTGATAAGGCATTTCCTCGCCGTTTTCCCTGGCGGCGCGAACCTTGTCCAAAACCTGTTCGACGTTGCCGATGCCGTGTGCCACCGCAATTCGAACCTTGGTTCCTTTAATGTCGACTTCGCACGCTTTAATGCCTTCCAGACCGTCGATTTCCTTAAAGTCCAGATTTCCGAGCTCTTCGCCGGTAATATAGAAATAAGCCGTACGCAGCGCCGCAGTCATAACGCCGCCGGTAGCGCCGAAAATCGTTGCCGCACCGGAATATTCGCCCAACGGACTGTCCGCTTCTTCATCATGCAGCTTGCGAAAGTCAATGCCGGCCTGTTTAATCATTCTGGCCAGTTCGCGGGTCGTAATCGATACGTCGACGTCCTGAAAACCGGAACTGCGCATATCTTCGCTGCGGACGATTTCCCACTTTTTGGCTGTGCAGGGCATAACCGAAACCACGCGGATTTTGGCCGGATCAATACCCATCTTCTCGGCATAATAGGTTTTGGCCATCGCGCCAACCATCGACTGAGGCGATTTACAGGTTGAAAAATGCGGAATCATGTCATGATGATATTTTTCCAGCAAATCAACCCAGGCCGGACAGCAGGACGTAAACATCGGCAGACTTTCCGGACGCTTTGTAAAGCGTTCGACAAACTCGGAAGCCTCTTCAATAATCGTCAGGTCGGCGCCGAAATTGGTGTCAAAAACCTTTTTGAAACCCATGCGGCGCAGAGCGGCATAGGTTTTGCCGGTCAGATTCTCGCCGAAATCGTAACCGAACTCTTCGCCGATGGCCACGCGAACCGCAGGCGCAATCTGTACAACGGTATACAGGTCTTTGTCATTGAGCATGTTCCATACTTTTTCGGTTTCGTCATATTCGACAATCGCGCCGGTCGGACAATGCGCCGAACACTGGCCGCATTTGATGCAGGGGCTGTCCGCCAGATTAATGCCGCCTGCGGCGGTAATCCGGGTGGCCAAACCGCGGTTCAGATAGCTCAGCGCCCAAACGTTCTGCTGATTCTGGCAGACCTCGACGCAACGGCCGCAGACAATGCACTTGGACGCGTCCAGCACAATCGCCTTGGTTGAGTCGTCAATATCATACTTTTTGTTCAGGCTCGGCAGCTTGCTGTCGCGAATACCGAACGTATTGGCCATATCCTGCAGCTCGCAATGTCCGGAACGGATACAGGTCAGACATTCGTTCGGATGATTGCTCAAAATCAGTTTCAAAACCGTCTTGCGAACGTCAACCAGTTCCGGATCGGAAGTTATGACCTCCATACCTTCACCGACCGGCGTACAACAGGAACGCATAACCCTGCCGTTGACCCGCACAATACACATGCCGCAGCCGGCGCTCGGATCAACGTCGGGATGTTTGCACAAAGTCGGAATTTCAATCTGCACCGTCCGCGCCGCGTCCAAAATAGAGGTACCGGCGGGAACTTCGACGTCATAATTGTCAATTTTCAATTTTACCATTGTCAGTCTCCTCTATTTCTTCTCGTTCGGCTCAACTTTGGCCAGATATTCGTTCTCATAGAACTTCAGGGTAGACAGAACCGGGTTCGGCGCCGTCTGACCCAAACCGCAGAGCGAAGCTTTCTGCATTGCGTGGGCAATTTTGCGCAGTTCCTCAATATCGGCTCTGGTTCCCTTGCCTTTGTTTATTTTCTCCAACAGCAAAAGCATCTGCTTGCCGCCGATACGACAAGGCGCGCATTTGCCGCAGGATTCGTCAACCGTAAAATCCAGATAGAAATTGGCCAGACTTACCATATCCTGCGTGTCGTCAATAACAATCATACCGCCGGATCCCATAATCGAACCGACTTTTTTGAGTTCTTCGTAACATACCGGCAAATCCAGATATTCAAGCGGAATAACGCCGCCGGACGGACCGCCAGTCTGTACCGCTTTCAGTTTTTTGCCGTTTGGCACGCCGCCGCCGATTTCGTTGACGATTTCATTAATTGTCGTTCCCATCGGCACTTCAATCAGTCCGGAATGCTCGACCTGTCCGGTCAGGGCAAAAACTTTCGTCCCTTTCGAGGTTTCGGTTCCGAAAGAAGCAAACCAATCGGCGCCCTTCAGAATAATCGACGCCACGTTGCCCAGCGTTTCCACGTTGTTGACGCAGCTCGGCTTGCCCCACAGACCCTTGTCGGTCGGGTACGGCGGCCGCGGCCGCGGCGTGCCGCGCTTACCCTCAATTGAATGAATCAGCGCCGTTTCCTCACCGCAGACGAAAGCGCCGGCGCCAAGACGAATATCAATGTTAAAACAGAAATCCGTACCCATGATGTTATTGCCGAGCAAACGGTTTTTCTTGCAGGCCTTGATGGCTTTTTCCAACCGTTCGACCGCCAGCGGATATTCGGCACGGATATAAAACCAGCCTTCCGTCGCCCCGATGGCATAGGCGGCAATCATCATACCCTCGATAACCGCGTGCGGATTCGCTTCCAGAATACTGCGGTCCATATAGGCTCCCGGATCCCCCTCGTCACCGTTGCAGATAATAAACTTTTCATCGACCGTTGGCACTTTTGCCGCCAGTTCCCATTTCATGCCGGTTGAAAAACCGCCGCCGCCGCGACCCCGCAGGCCGGATTTTTTAATCTCGTCCACAACCTGCGACGGCGTCATGGTTTTCAGCACTTTTTCCAGCGCCAGATAACCGCCGTGGGCAATATATTCGTGAATGTCTTCCGGATCCATGTGCCCGGCCAGTTTCAACACAACTTTTTCCTGCTTCGTAAAGAAAGGCAGATCCAGCGACAGAACATGCTGCTGCAAAAATTCCGGTATTTCGAAAGTTTCGCCGTCTTCCAGCTTCAGCGCCGGCACCACGTGCTCCGCAACGACCAGACGGGCAATCAGCGGTTCCAGACGTTTGTAAAGAACGTCTTTCTGACCTTTGATTTCCACGCGCATCAGCGGTCCCTGGGCGCATAATCCCATACAGCCGGCCGCCACAATGCGAACCTTGTCCTTCAGGTCGTACTCCTCAATCGCGTCCTGCAACAGGGAAATGATGTCGTCGCTGCCCGAAGACTTGCAGCCGGTGGAATGACAACAGTAAATCGTACAGCGAAAACGCTCCAAATCGGCGTTTTTGTTCTTGGCAATCTCATGGATGTCAAATCTGTCAATATCGATATCGGCCATCGTCCTTACTCCTTATCATCGGCTAATTTGCTGCGCCATTCGTCAAGAATGTTTCTGACGTCGTTGGGAGAAACGCGGCCGTAGGTTTTGCCGTTGACCACGCAGACCGGAGCCAGGCCGCAGCAGCCCACGCAGCGAACCACCTGCAGATGAAACATCCGGTCGGCAGTGCTTTCGCCCTCGTTAATTCCGAGTTCCTTTTTAAACTCTTCCAACACTTTGTCGTTGCCTTTTAAATAACAAGCGGTTCCAGTACAAACTGAGATAACCGCTTTGCCGGGGGCATCTAACTTGAAAAAGTTGTAGAAGGTCAGAACTTCATAAATCCGCGCCAGGGGAATTCCCATTCCGTTGGCAATGTCAACGGCGTCTTCCCAAGGCACATACCCCTTCACACTCTGAATTTCGTGCAGGGCCATAATCAGAGACCCTCTTTTCTTGCGCCATTTGGCGGCAACCTGCGAGGCAGCTGAAGCGTCGGTCATAATTTTACCTTTCGAAAGATTGAGTTCAGTCCGCAAACGCCGTTTGTCAGCTTTTCCGGACAATAACGTTATGCTATCAGACTATTCGTAAACAAAACCTTATTCAAGCACAAAAAAGACTTATCGGAAAAAAACGTATGTAAATTGAAAGATTTAATAAAAAAGGAGAGCCTTCCGCCCTCCTGATGCGCCTTTTGACATAAATCAGCCGGCCTGCCGGCCTCCCTGCAGCTCTTTGGTCAGACGATACTGCTGCATATTGATTTCCTTGCCGCTTTTCTCCGCGGACGCCGCCCGGCTTTTTTCCGGATCGATTCGCAGTTCCGGTCTTTCGCCCTGACGATCTTCCGTCGCCGTTTTTTCTTCGTTCCGAAAGGCCTCGCCCGTTCCCGGCCGGCCGCTCAGAGCCAGCAGTTTCTGCCGGTCGGTTTTCTTTTCCTCCCTGCTTTTTCCTTTGTTCGGATCAATCCCCTGCTCGGCAGCTTTTCGTTTAAATTCCGGCGTGGCATAATCCGGAACCAGCGTCGCCGTTTTAAGGCTTTCTTCGGCCTTTGCCGCCGTATGCTCCATTTTTGTCAGGCTTGCCTCGTTAACCGCACCGCCTTTTTCCGCCGCCGGAAGTTCTTTGGCCTTATAAACCTCCTCCATTGCCCGGCCGGCTTTCACGCTTGGCAATGCCTTTGCTTCTTCGGCGCTGAATCTGACTTCGTTGGCGCTGCCGTCCGCAACCTTTCCGGCCTGCCGTATTCTTCGGCGTTGCAAAGTTTCAAGTTTCTCGCGCAGTTTTTCGATTTTCCGCTCCAGTTCGGCACGACGCAGCTCGTCGGACTTCTTCTTGTCTTCGCCTGCAGTTTTCGGTGGCATACTTTTATTTTTATCGGCTTTTTCGCCGTCTTTGGTCACAAACCGGCTTTCCGTACGGACAGCCGTAACGCCTTTCTCGTTTTCTTTCTGAAGTTTTTTAAACGCACGTTCCTGTCGGCGCTCTTCTTTTATCAGCCTCTTTTCCGCCGCCCGGCTCAAACCGGCTCCGGCCAACCGCAAACCTTTGCCGCGCCCGTTAATCTGCGCTCGGCTGCTCCTTTCCGCCTGAATGGCCGAAACCGCGCTGACCCCGCGCGCCACTTCTTTCAATTTGGTGTTTTCGCTGCGTTTGAGGGCCGAAGCCACGCCGGCCGCCGTCATTGCCGCTGCCGCGGCTTCCGGAGACGGGCGCAGCCGGCCTTTCTCTTCCGGCGTTTTTTCTTCCTTTTGCCTTTGTCTTCTTTTTTTCCGTCGTTGCCGCCCTTTCCGTCCTTATCGGCATAAACCCTTTGTTTCGGGCTGAAACCGATTAAGTCGGGCAGTTCTTCGCGGCTGTCGGAACTGATGATTCTTTCCAGACGTTCCTTTTTTCGTCCGGCAATCTCTTCCAGCAGGCGGCAGTCGGCCAGCTCCTCTTCCGCCCATTGAATGTCGATAACCTTACCTTCCCTGGCTTCTTTGGCTTTCTCGATTTCCTTTTTCAGAGCCTCGATTTCTTCCCTGATCCGCTTTTCGTCAGCCTTGGCCAGCTCCCAGACGATGCGCGGCTTCCGCCTTGTACGTCTCGTCCTCGGTCTTTTTTTCTTCTTTGTCCTGAGCCATCGGCTGTCTCCGCCCGGTTGTTTTTTGTCTATTATAACACCGATTCTGCGCACGGCAAAATAAAATCTGCAAATTTTTAAAAATATTAGTTTTTTTTATAAGATATTTTGGTTATAATCCATAACGATTTGTACAAATAAAACTCTGATGATATGAAAAAATTAAACGTCTACATCGCCAAACAGATTTTTGTCGGCTTCCTGCTGGTAACTTTTTCGCTGCTGTCCATCCTTTGGCTTACCCAGTCGCTGCGCTTTGTCGAACTGATTACCAACAAAGGGCTGCCGCTCAGCCTGTTTATCGAAATGACGTCGCTTCTGATGCCGAGGCTGTATATCATTCTGTCGCCGATAGCCTTGTTTGTCGCCGTCCTTTTCGTTTACAACCGCATGCTTTCCGACCGCGAACTGGTTGTAATGAAATCCGCCGGCATCAGCCCCTGGCAAAACGCCAAACCCGCGCTGTTCATGGGTATCGCCCTTTCCGTCTTCGGACTGTATGTCAACAATATCGGCATCCCGCAGGCTGAAAAGGCTTTTAACGAATTGGAAGTGGAAAGTCAAAAACGATGTTTCGCACCTGATGTTCCGGGAAGGCGAATTTACCACTTTGCAGTTTAATCTGACCGTTTTCGTTACCACGCACGAAAAAGACGGCTCTCTGACCGGCATTCTCGTCAACGACGAGCGCAACCCGAAACCAAAACGACGCTGTCTGCCGAGCGCGGACGCATTGTTTATACCGACAAAGGCCCGCGGATTATCCTCGTCAACGGCGTACGACAGGAAATTAACCGGAACAGTTCGCAGTTCTCGTCATTGGCCTTCGACCGTTATTCGGTCGATTTTGGCACGACCGGCCCCAAAAAGGAAAAGGAAGAGGGTGTCCGCGAAAAAACGCTGATGGAACTTTCAACGCCCGCAGCGACCCAAGCCTGACTCCTGCCGAGGCAAACCGTTACATTACCGAAGGCAACAAACGCCTGTTGACGCCTTTGTACAACCTGGCCTTTGCACTGCTGGCCTGCACCGGGTTGCTGGTCGGCAACTTTAACCGCCGCGGCCAAACCAAAATCATTTCCGCATCTATCTTCATCATGGTTCTTATCCAGGCGGGTGATCTGGCCTTTACCAACCTTTCGGCCAAAAACCTTTATTTTCTGCCGCTTTTGTACGCAAATTTTCTGGTTCCGCTGATGACTTGCATTTATCTCTTATTGTTCTATAATCCGGCTTTCTTTACGCGGAAGAAAAAACTCAGGGAAAGTACGGATGAATAAAGTTTTCGGCAAAAAATCCTTTGGACGGCAACGGCTCTTTGGGCCGCTTCGGCTGTCTCCGCCGCCGCGTTTGAACCTGATCCTTTCGGCAGGGAGCCGGATAAGGCCAAACCCTATGCCGAACTGGAACCGAGCTACAACATTACCTCTTTCATGGACGCCAAAGCGCAGCCGGCCGCCGGGGTTGAAAAAGAAACCGACGATATTTATTTCAGTGCCGACGAAATGATTGACAATAAAGACATGCAGACCATTACCGCCGTCGGCGACGTCAATATTATCCGTAAAGACCAGACGCTGAAGGCCGACAAGGTCATTTACAACCAGAAAGACGATATTGTCACGGCCGTCGGCAACGTCAGCATTGTTCAGGCCGACGGAACCGTCGTTTTTTCCGACTATGTCGAACTTGACGACAAAATGACCAAAGGCCACATGACCGACGTCCGCATCATCATGAAAGACGAAACCCGCATCGCGGCCAGCAAATTCCGCAAAATGGCCAACGACAACAAGGTTATGGAAAACGTCGTCTACTCGCCCTGCGACGTCTGCCGCAGCAAAGACCCGCTCTGGCAGATTAAGGCGCGAAAGGTAAAGCACGACGCAAAAAATCAGGATGTTTACTACAATGACGCGTTCATTGAAGTCAAGGGCGTGCCGGTTTTCTACACGCCGTTTCTCTCACACCCCGATCCTTCCGTCAAACGCCGTTCCGGTTTTATCGCCCCGACAATCGGAAGCTCCTCTTATTTGGGCGGCTACTTCCAGCCTCGTTATTTTTGGAACATTTCGGATCATGAAGACTTGCTGTTTGCACCGATGTTAAGCTCGGACAAAGGCATCGTCTGGAACGGCGAATATCGCAAATATTTCTATAAGGGCGACATTGAGGCGCAGGGTTCCTTCCTCACGGACGAAGACAAAGACAAGAACCGCGGCAACCTGTTTTTAAAAGCCCGTTATGAAATCAACGACTTCTGGCTGGCCGACACAGACATTAATTACGCCTCCGACAGCCTGTATCTGAAAGACCTCTCCCTCCCATATAAGGACAATGCCTGGCTGACCTCGCGGATTCGCTTGCAGGGATTTGACAACCGCAACTATGCTTCGGCCGAAGCTTACTATTACAAACTGGTCAGCTACAATCTGCGCGAAGCGGACAAAAACGAGTTTAACCGCCGCAATCTCAACAAACCTTTCGTCGCCCCGCTGATTTCTTACGAAAACATCAGCGATGTCGGCACTTACGGCGCCTACACCAAAACCAATCTCGACTTTGCTTCCGTTTACCGCGAAGACGACGTCTCCACCCAGCGCGCATCAATGATAAATTCATGGGTACTGCCCTACACCAGCCCCTACGGCGAAAAATACCGCATGGTTGCTTCGGTAAAGTCCGACCTTTACTACGTTGACAATTATACCAACGAAGATGACCAAAACTTTACCGGCGGCGTTGCCCGCGTTTTCCCTCAGGTCGGTTTGGAATGGCGCCTGCCCTTTGTCCGCGCAACCGAAACCTCCCGTCAGATTCTGGAACCGGTCATTGTCGCCGTCGCCGCGCCGAACGGCGGCAACAAAGCCGATAAAATTCCCAACGAAGACAGTCAGGATATTGAACTTTCCGATTCTAACGTCCTCGACCTCGACCGTTATCCCGGTTACGACCGCAATGACACGGGCAGCCGTATCAGCTACGGCATCAACTGGAGCTCCTATGGCAACATTCTCGGCCGCACTTCAGCCTTTATCGCCCAAAGTTACAAATTCAACAAAGACGAAAGCTTTACACAGGGCATCGACGAAGACAGCAACTTTACCGACTACGTCGGCCGTATTTACGCCGCACCGGCCGATTATCTGGATTTAACCTATCGTTTCCGCCTGGACAAAGACACCTTCGACATTAACTACAGTGAACTGGGCACGTCTTTCGGTCCCAGCATGCTGCGCGGCTACATCTCTTACATCTATCTGCAAAGAAACGATTCGGCAGCTTATGCCTATGATGCCCGCGAACGCAAAGAACTCTATACGTCACTGACCGCCAAACTGACGCGCGACTGGAGCCTGACCATTTACAACCGTCAGGACTTGGCGCCCAAAGGCGGCTCCATCGAACACGGTGCCGAAATAATTTATGAAGACGAATGTCTGAAACTGATAACCGACATCCACCGCTACCATTCCAACGATCCGGAATACGAAGGAAATTACGAATTCAGCGTTTCCTTCCTGCTGAAAACGCTTGGCGGCTTCGGTTCCAAATAAGTTTTTTTAAGATAAGGAGAAAGTTAATGAGAAAAATTTTTGCGACGGCTTTCCTGCTTGGTATAACCTCAGTTTTTCCGGCTCAGGCGCTCGACCTTTCCTCCATCGGCCAAAGCACCAAACCGGCCGGCAACTCGGTCATGTTTCAAAACGACGGCGAAAATGAAGAAAACGAAACCTCCGTTGTCCGTCAGCAGCCTGCCGAACCGACCGCACCGGCAACAGCGCCCGCCGCGCCGAAACCGCAGAAGCTTTTTCCCGGCGCCGTTAAAATCGTCGCCGTCGTCAACGGCGAAATTTTGACGACCGAAGATTTGGAAAACAGGGTCAATGCTTTCGTCATGAACACCCGCATCCCCGTCAACGACCAGACCCGCAACATGATTGTCCAGCGCACACTGCAGGCTGCCATTGACGAAAAGCTTAAACTCCAGGACGCCGAAAAAAACGGCATCGTCATAACCGACAAGGACATTGACCAATCCGTTCGTTTTTTTGAAACCAGCAACAAAATCCCTCAGGGCAAACTCCGGCAGATTCTCAAAGACAGCGGCGTCAGCTATCAGGTGTTTCTGCAACAGATGAAATCCGATTTGGCCTGGATACGCGTTATCCGCAAACTGTCAATGGCCGAAGGAGAACTGACCCAGAAAGAAATTGAAGAAGCCCAGGCCGAAGCCGACCGTGACCTCAGCACCGCCAAATATATGGTTTCCGAAATTCTCATCAAACGCAAAAACGCCAAAAATCTGGACGGTCTGGTTGCCAACCTGCGGCAAGATCCCCGTTTTGAACTCTATGCCATGCAGTTTTCGGAAGCTCCGAGTTCTTCCAAGGGCGGCAGCCTTGGCTGGATTAACCGGGAACGTCTTATAACTCCGCTCAAAAACGCCCTCGGTAAACTGAAACCCGGCGAAGTTTCTGATCCGGTCAAAGTCGGACAGGATTACTATATCCTCAAGCTTGACAAGATATTCGACCCCAAACGCGATAAAGCCGAAACCCCCACCCAGGAAAACATCAAAAAAATTTCTTGAAGAACGCCGCATGGAAGAAATCGCCGCCCGCCATCTGCAGGAACTGCGTCAGGCGGCGGTTATCGAGGTTAGAATGTAAATGAACCTGAATCTCGGCGAAAAAATTGACATGCTTCCTTCGCTTCGCACCACGGTCGAAGCGCACGGTTTGCTGGCTAAAAGGCTCTCGGACAGAATTTTCTTCTCGACCGCAACATTACCGGCAAAATAATCAGGCTTTCGCTGAATGCACAAAACCTCTCCGATTACCGCGGCGCCGCCGTGTACGAAGTCGGCCCCGGCCCGGGCGGCCTGACCCGTGAAATTCTCCGCGCCGAACCGGACAAACTGATCGTGGTTGAAATGGACGAACGCTGCATTGCCATTATGGAAGAAATCAAAGCCAAAGTCGGAGAACGCCTGCAAATCGTCAATGGCGACGCCCTGAAGCAGAACTTTGCCGAATTTAAGCAGACTCCGCGTCATATCGTCAGCAACCTGCCCTATAACATTTCTGTCCCGCTGCTGGTCGGTTGGCTGAAAGAAATGGAAAATTTTGCCAGCCTAACCCTGATGTTCCAAAAAGAAGTCGCCGACCGCATTATGGCGCCGGTCGGCAGCAAAGACTATGGCCGCATATCCATTTTGTCCCAGTTGCTTTGCAAAGTCGAAAAACTCTTTGACCTCAATCCCGAGTGTTTCGTACCCGCACCGAAAATCTGGTCTTCGGTTCCTCTTCACGCCGCTTCGCAGCGGACTTTCCGCCAAAGACATCGCCGGCATCGAAAAGCTGAGCGCTTTGGCATTCGGACAGCGCCGCAAAATGATTCGTCAAAGCCTTAAATCGATTCCCGGTCTGGAAAAAATATGCTGCGAACTGCAAATTCCGCTGACTTCCCGAGCAGAACAAATTACGCCAAATCAGTTCCTTGCCCTTGCTCGGCGCCTTTAAGGAAATTTTGTCGATTTTTGTTGATTTATGTTTAAAGCTGTAGTATAAGATAGGTTCGACTTTGAATTATGATGCAGCATTAACTATTATATACAGAAGTTAAACCTCAAAAACAGAAAAATTATGGCAACAGCAACATTAAGACGGAAAGAAGCAGTAAACATTATCCGTCGCAAAACAGCCTTCTCCAAAGAACAGGTTGAAGATCTTATGATTTCCTTAAACAACGGAAAGGTGTCTTACCCTTATTTTAAGGAAATAGTCGAACTGATGCGCTGTCGTGCCGGCCGTTCCTCATTCGCTCTTAACAATCAGGCCGAATGGAAATATGTCGAGCGCCGTTTGCGTGATTCTGATCTCCCGGCAGTCAAATTTGCCGAATATTTTTGCTCAGACCCACAGACTTCGGCCGAAATCCGCGCCGAACTGATGAAACCGAAAACCACGGCCGCGCAGGTAAAACAGTTTTTAGCCGATTGTCTGAACATCAAAGCCGAACAGTTGGATGAAAACACCCGGATAGATTTAATGCTTCCGGCTGATTTCAAAGATTACAATTTTTATCTGACCGTCCTGACCTGGTGTCGGCAGAGGTTTGGAAAATTCCCGGACAAAGACCTTATTTCCAAAGGTACCGTCAGGGATTTAATCGCATTTTTTTCTGATGAATAGAAAAACTTAACTTCCTTTCCAGAGAGCCGCCAAACGGCTCTCTTTTTTTATACAGACATATTTTTGTCCATTCCGCCCAAATAAAGCTTGATTTTTTTGTCCGATGATGTTACTTTGTCTTCATTAAAACCCTATAAATTTATATAAATTATGGAAAAGAAAAGTTTCTGCTTTATTGGCTCAGGAGCTGGTAAACAGATCACCGAAGTTGAAACCTCTTTATGCAAATGCAAACGGAGAGGTCGTATTTAACGCCAAAGACGAGGTACAGGTTGCCGAAGTTTTGATGAAAGCCCCCGCTTTTTTCAGACCCGCAGTCTTTTGCAGCGCCGTAAAAGCCGTTGCGAAACAAACCAATCAGAAATTCTGCCGGCTTGCTTTGGAATATTTCCAAAAGAAACTGAACTTTGAAGCAATCGTCAATTTTTATTGCGGAGAAGCTCTCAACCTGTTGAACTTTCAGGATTCTTACGACATCAAAACCTTCTTTATCAAAAAGTCGGGATGTTTTGTCCGGGATCTTGAGCGTCCGGTTTCCAGCCCCGTCATTCCGCGCACTCTTCTGATCGACCTGGTTGAAGCGCTCGAATTTTTGACCGGCCGCCCGCTGAGTTCGGAAGACAATCAGCCTTTGGCCTACTTGGATTCGGAAGCCACTTTTGCCGACATTGCCGAATATTTCAGCGCCGGCAGCAACAAGGTCAACGATATCCGTGCCCGGATTCTGAAAGCCTTGCCGCCGACCAAAGAACAGCTGATTGAGCGGTTCCGCACCAAGACCGCTGTTATCTTTTCTCAGCAGGTTGGCGAAAAACTGGATGAGGACTTTCTGAAGAAGAAAGTAAAACAACTGCATCCGGTCGGCTTTGGCCCTCAGGAATGGGATTTGGCCGTTGCCTGGACCGAAGACGAACTCGACGTTCAGGTTTTCCACCGACTGTCGGCTGAAATCTCCGACGACAGCACGGTCAGAGATCTGCTCGACCTCTTCTGTAAGAGCTACGAGCAGAAATTAAAATAAAAATTATGTTTAACCTTTGGGAGGAGTTGCTCAACCGCATCCTCCCTTAAATTTTTTTAAAACAACCGCAAAAACCGCTCATCAACAGAACTGCACCGCAGCCGCCTTGCACTTCACTGGCGCGGCTTACCTCGTTGTGCCTCAGGAATGACGAAAGAAAAACCGTCATTTTCGGGCTTGTCCCGGACATCCATAGATGCTCGTATCAAGTGCGGAAATGACAAAAAAGTTAGGACTAAATCCGGAAAAACGGAAACGCTTAGTTGAAATTGGTACAAATAAATTTCTGTACTAGACGACCATTATACAAGGTTTAAAGAATGAGGGAAATATTAAGGGTTTATTTTACCCGCTAATCCTGTATTAGTTCCCCATTATACAAACTTTTTAGCCAGAGGATGCTTGCTCTGCACCTTCTTAATCAACGCTTCTGAAATGATATGCGTATAAATTTCGGTCGTGCCGATATCTTCATGGCCGAGCATTTTTTGTACCGAACGCAAATCAACGTCATGATTAAGCAAATGGGTCGCAAAAGAATGACGCAAAACATGCGGGGTAACCCTTTCGCGCGGCAGTCCCGCCTCAATCGCCGCCGCCTGAATATTCTTAAAAAAAGCGTCACGGGTAACATGTCCGGAGGAAGAAACTTTTGACGGGAAAAGCCAGACGGATTTCCGCCCTGCCTTCAAAAAGAAATCCCGATACCCCATATATTCGGAAACGGCATTCAGAGCCGCCGGCGCAACCGGCACGATTCGCTCCTTGCTGCCCTTGCCTTTTACCATAATCTGCCGTTTGTCATAATTCAGACAGTTTTCCGGCAAACTGACCAGTTCAGATACGCGCAAACCGCAGGCATACATCAGTTCCATCATTACCGCGGTACGACGGTGTCGGCAGTCGTCGTGCGCTTTGGCCGCTGCAATCAACCGCCTGATTTCTTCTTCGGTCAGAAATTTCGGCAACGGCTTTTTCTGTTTCGGCGACAAAACATTGGCGGCCGGATTGTCTTTGATTTCTCTTTCGGAATAAAGAAACTTGAAATATTCGCGCAATGCCGAAATTTTCCGTGCAATCGTTTTCGGCGCCAGCTTGTCCTCACTCAGTTTCTGTACAAATGCGGAAACGTGGCTCTGACGAAAAGCCGACACGCCGGAAACCCTTGCAAACGCGGCAAACTGTTCAACATCGCGCCGATAAGCCGCCAGCGTATTTTGCGCCGCGCCTTTTTCCGCCGCCATCATTTCCAGAAAATCGTCAATGCCGAAATTTTCCATAAAAAGCCTTATTTGTTCAAAAACGTATTTTCCAAAGGCTGTTCGACATGCTCCGTCTTTACGCTGACTTCGCGTGAAACCACAAACAGGATTCCGGCCAGCACAACAGCGCCCAAAACGTAAAATATAGCGTTTGATTTTTTCTGTCTCATGTTATATAACCTTATAAAAAATATTGATAATTGCTTAATTCACTATATTATTTATCAAAAGAGATTGAAAGAAAAATTAAGAAAAAATGCAACAGTTTGATAAAATAATTTTGCTGGTCGGCCTGATGGGCAGCGGTAAAACCAGCGTTGGCAAAAGACTGGCAAAAAACTTGATCTTCCGTTTGTCGACGGAGACCAGGAAATTGAAAAAGCCGCGGGGCTTTCTTTGGTAGACGTTCTGAAATGTTTCGGCGAAGAAGAATACCGCGCCGGCGAACAGCGGGTTATGAAGCGCCTTCTGCAGGGAACGCCCTGCGTTCTGGCGTCGGGCGGCGGTTCTTTCGTGGCCGAACAGACCCGGGCATTGGCTAAAGACCACGCCATTACCGTCTGGCTCAAAGCCGACGTCGACGTCCTCTATCACCGCACGGCCGGCCGCAAACACCGTCCGTTTCTAAAAGGCAACGACGAACATCTGAAAAACAAGCTGGAAAAATACATCAGTGAAGAATACCCCTATTATTCGCAGGCCGATATTGTCGTCGAAACCCGCGAAGAACAGGTTGACAACACTGTCCAACGGGTTGTTGAAGCCATAACCGACTTTCTGAAGGATAAAAAATGATAATTTCAATCGCCGCGGTCATCGCCTTTCTCCTCCTCTCAGCTTTCTTTTCTGGATCGGAAACCGCCTTGACCGGAGCGTCGCAGGCTTTTATGCTCGACCAGGAAAAAAACGAGCATAATCCCAAAGCCAAAACCATCAACCGCCTGTTCAAACACCGCGACAAACTTATTATCACAACCCTGCTCGGTTCCAACCTGTTCAACACCATGGCCACCTCGCTGGCAACCAGCGTCCTCATCAGCCTGTTTGGCAGCGAAGGCGTCGCTTACGCTACGGTTATTATGACTGTTTTGATTCTTATTTATACCGACATGCTGCCCAAAAGCTATTCGGTAAAACACGCCAACACCGTTGCTCTGGTCGTCGCGCCGATGGTCAATTTCTGGGTTGCCGTCTTTTCGCCGCTGACTTACGTACTCCAGAAAATCGTCAATCTTACTTTCCGCTTGTTCAAACTTCAGTCCTCGGGCGAAAACAGCGAAGACGCCGCCATTTCCGAAATCCGCGGCGCGATAGACATGTATAAGGGCGAAGAAATCAAAGAAGAAAGCGAAATGCTTAAAAGCATTCTCGATTTGGACGACGTCGAAGTTTACGACGTTATGAACCATCGCCGCAACCTGTTTGCGCTCAACATCGACATGCCGGTAAAAAAAATGGTCGACAAAGTCAAAAATTCGCCGTTCTCGCGTATTCCGCTTTATCAGGACAAACCGGAAAACATCGTCGGCGTCATCAGAGTCAAACATCTGTTGAAAGAATGCGTCGATAAGAAAAACGATTTCTCCAAAATCGACGTTCGCAAACTGATGTCGGCACCATGGTTCATTCCCGAAAACACAACTCTGCTGCAACAGCTGCAAATGTTCCGCAAACGCCGGGAGCATTTCGCCATCGTCGTCGACGAATACGGCACCCTGCAAGGCGTTGTCACGCTGGAAGACATCCTTGAAGAAATCGTCGGTGACATCAACGACGAAACCGACATTCAGAATCTCGATACCATGGGCATTCGCAAAAACGGCGAAAACAGCTGGCTGGTTGACGGACAGGTTCCCATCCGCGACATCAATCGCAAATTCGGTTGGAACATCGACGATGAATGCGCCGTTACCGTTGCCGGCTATTTGCTGGAAATGACTCAGTCGATTCCCGAACCGGGACAAAAATTCGTCTTCGGCGGCCTGTTGTTTGAAATTGTCAAACGCAACAAGAACCAGCTCAGCCTGATAAAAATCACGCCGCAGACGGATGAAAGCGCCGCAGCCGAAAAGAAATCCGATTAAAGGCAGTTTTCCAGCGTTTCGGCCAGTTCCGCCAAAAACGGCAGCGTTTTGGCCGTTACGTTTTCCGGCCTTTCATAAAAATCCCTGTACGCGCGGCCGATTTCCAGTTGCAATACCTGCGGTTTGCCGGTCTGTATCTGCATTCGCGCCGT
>VOFK01002757.1_pt1 | contig 59124 bp, 76 predicted proteins | sample 5384121 | NCBI WGS metagenome assembly VOFK01 (sample SAMN12384730, study PRJNA508395) | human gut metagenome | isolation source: healthy gut J | host: Homo sapiens | reverse complement strand
ATGGAATGACAGGTCAAAATCGTAGCCGTTGATATGAAGCCCGCTTCTACGGTGTAGAATGCCTCTTCGCGTGGTTTCTGTCCGTGGTCAATGTTCACCCGGGCTGTAGCCTCGTCGCAAGGCGTTCGCCAATTATTTCCCGGACGGATATTTCCATGTCTGTACAACAGTTCGTCCAGTCCATGTTTGCCAGCACCGCCTCATAACGGTCATAAACCGTGTTGAACTGCTTCTGATATTCTTCAAGAAAATTTCCTTCGTCATCGCACATATCTTCAAGCGCAATGCCGCTTCTTTTCACGAGGGCGATATCCGCCAGTCCGCATACCGTTTCGATAAGCAGCGACCGTTCCATATCCCCGTTTTTCCCTATCCCGAATATTTTCATCCGGCAATACCGGAACATGGCAACCCGTGTCGACATGTCAAGGTCTTTCCATACATTGATATTTTCCTGTACATATAGCTTTTTTCTGATTTCTTCCGGCAACGAGTACCACCATTTGTTCAAATTTTCCGTATCCATAAATTTTGATTTAAGTTGTTTTAAAATTCCGCCTTGATTGCCATGTGCGGTATGCAGTGGCATATTCCTGCCTTTCCCGTTCCAGATTGCTTTCCGTTTCCGGGGTATATCCGAGCAGGCGTATGTATCCGCCGTTGCAGCCTGTCAGTTCGCAGCGCATTCCGGCTGCCTCCAGTTTCCCGATGCGTTTCTGTGCCGTCTTCGCACTCGAATATTCCTTGGGCCAGAAATAATGTTCGCCCTGTGAGCCGTAAAAGTCCTCTCCAAGTATCATTTCCCCGATATGTCTTCGGTTCTCGATGAAGCCGAACCGGGCCTTGCCCAGTGCCTGACGTATAGCCTTGTGTGCCGCTCCTTCGGGATGTCTGAAAGCTTCAGGATTGTCTTTTCCCGTAATTTTCGGCAGTTCCATCCGGTACGGCTGTCTGTAGCTGCCGATTCCGAGCGTGAGATAGAAGTTGGTGTGGAAATAGTCGGTCATGGGGTCGCTTTCATCGAAATTGTATGACATCACAAAATCCCTGACGTTTGTCATCACGTCCTTGGCCCGGTCGGTCAGACTGTCTGATGTCTGGATGTTGTAGTGGTTGATGTCTCCCTGTATTTTTCCTGACTCTTTGGTGAAAGCCTCGAAGTCTGCTTTCATCAGCCGGATAAGGATTGAATTGTATCCGTCCCTGCGGACCGAGAAGGTATATCTCGGGTAGGTTTCCTTGAGCCATGCCCTGACCAGTTCCGTGATCTCCGGTGCGGACTGTCCGGTATAGTTGTGTCCTTTCCAGCGGTATTCATTGTACACATATTCGGTGTATTCCTTTGCGGTGGCACCCTGAAAGTCGTGTTCGTAGCCTGTTGGAGCTGTGGAAACGCAGGGCTTGTCTTTCCAGACCTCGAACAATTTTCCGAATTCGGTGTTCACCTGCTGCATGAGGGCAGTGTCACCACCCTTGTCCGGGTGGTGAAGCATTGCCAGACGGCGGTATTCCTTTTTCAGGTCCGCCAGAGAGTGTATGTTTTGAAAATAAGTCATGTCTGTATCCGTTAAAGTCCCGCGAGACGGTTGATGAAATATATCTGCCAGTCCAGGTCAAGCCCGAGGTTGCTGCACGCGATTTCGAAGTCTTCGCTTCTCAGGTCGTTGTCCTCCTGAAGTTCCTGCAGGTTTCTTATCTCGTCGTCCAGGTATTCCTGTGCCTCTTCCTTGCCGCAACTGCATGAGTTGCAGATCAGGTCAATGATATTCCGTGCCATATCTGTTGTCTTTAATTGTTTGTCAGGTATATGTTCCTCTTCTCGTCATAGTTTTTGCCGTTCCACCATTCGTCGGCGGCCTCGGAGAATGTTTGCCCGGAATTGGCTGAAGGGAAATCGGATGTCTTGAATCCGGTCAGGTATTCAAGGTTATCGGTATTGTTGGATTTCCACCATTCCTGCATCTTTTCCAGAAAGGATTGCTTGGAGCAGGTCTCCACATTGTCCTCGCACTGGGAACACCAGATGTCATCGTCCACGTCACTGTGGTATTCGTTCGTGTTTACATCCACCCATGCCTGAATCTCAATCTCTGTTGAACCGCAGTCACTGCACACTTTGATTTTGGAATCGTCCGGGGTGTTTGCGCCTGGCCTTGCCGTCATACAGGCTGACGGCCCGTTCCACCAGTTTTTCCCTGTAGCGGTCCGTCAGTTCCGCATAGAACCGTTCGGAGGCTCCGAATACACCCTTGTCCGTCATCAGACTCCATTTTTCCCAAAAATGTGGGTACATTTCCTTGAAGACTGTCTTGCACTCTTCCTCGCACCAGGTATTCCACATGTAGTAGAAGTAGCTGGACACTGCATTTTCCGCTTGATATTTCATACTGTTGTTTCTATTTGAGGTTATACATTGCAAAATGGCTGTTCACTTCAGGAATCCTTTTCTTGTAATAGGGTTGGTTGTCCCTGCACCAGTCCGCCAGTTCCTGTTTGTTTCTGAAAGGTTCCCTCCAGCTTTGCCCGCTCATGATCATTTCCACCTGCGGGGCCAGCTCCCTGATGAACGCTCCGACAGTCCATCCCTCCCGGACGTGTCTGTCCATATTGACTTTTGTTGCCATATTGTCTTTCGTTTTAAGAGTTCCCGTTTGTATTTTCAAGTTGAAGCCTGACTGCTTCGTACATTTGATTGAGCCAATCAATGTTGCTGGCTCCAAGTTCGAAAGGACTCTGACAGAAAACCTCTTCCATACTGTCCTTTATTGTTGCCAACACGGTAATGAACTTGTCAGTAACCTCAATTCCTGTAACATAACACTCGTATGGGTCTCCATTATCGTCAAACCAGATAATCCATACGGGGTCTTCTTCGTTGTCGGTAAACGTGATTTCTTTCAGTCCCTGCGCATCAAGCAGCTCCCTGATGGCTTCGATTATGTCCTTTCTCAGTTCTTCAATCCTGTCGCTGAAACACATGGACGTGTATCTGACCTTGCCTTTGCCACCCCGTTCCCTGAAAGAAAGGATCTGCATGTCGGGGTGACAGCCGAATCTCCAGTCTGTCACCTCGTCATCATCGCAGGTAGTGTGGATGTTTCCGCCCAATACCAGACCGCAGTCTTCCGTTACAATTCTTTCCGCCTCGTCGCGGTCTTCCGCCACGACCTTGTAGGTACCCTCGAAGGTGTACCTTACTCTTACATCGTACTTTGCCATAATTCCTATGATTTGGTTAATGATTTCTGTTGTTGATTCTTATTCTTGGTTCTCGAACGATTCCGGTGACAACCGGTACAGTTCAGCCAGGTTCAGTTTGGCCATCGGGTATTCTACCCATCCGCTTTTGCGTCTGTATCCCGTATCTTCGGCAAGGCTGTTCCTTATGAGGAATTCCATCGCTTCCGGATTGTTGTTTATGTCAATGAATGCCTGGTCGGGAATCCCGAATGCCGGAGAGTCTTCCAGATTGACGGTAAGTACCGTGTATAGTTCCCCGTTGTCCGGTGATTCCAGACTCAGAACCGGCCATCCGTTCGTAGAAGCCGGTGACAAGCCTGAATTCCTTTCCATGGTACCGAATGTCCTTTCAGACCGGTTTTTCCCCGGATTCCTGAATTTTGAAGTCGTCTTCTCCTTCAGTGAATGTCCTCACCGGGCAGGAGACATCGTAATGGCAGCCGTCTTCGTGTCCGCACAGGTATTCTTTTCCCTTGAATAGGATGATTGCATATTTCTTTTTTCCATGATTTGATATCTTTAATTGACCATACTTGATTTATGAAGCGACAAGACCTATCTTTTCTCCGAAGAAGGAATCGCATACCCCGTACACATGCTTTTGATGGAGCATTCATATTTTGAGTTCTCGCTGTCAAGACGGAAGCGGAATCCGTGATAGTCCCTGACTTCCAGTTTCAGTCTGACATCTTTCAGGAGTTCCATTTCCAGGAGGCTTCCACCGCCGTACATGGAGCTGAAGATGCCGCAGCAGTTGCCTTTGGGAATAATGACTTCCCCAAGCGAGAATCCGGCATCATAAAGTTCCTGCAGGCTTACCTTGCCGATATAGGTCAGCAGGTTGGCACCGCAGCAGGAGTTGATAAGTTCATGGTAGAACTGTTCATAGGATACCTGTTCCTTGCCGTCCCTGTATTTTTTGTCGGAGAACCGGCCATATACCGTGTAGCCTTTCTCCACCAGCATTTTCTTCACTTTGGCTGGATTGAGGTTCAGCGCGTCTATCATATCCCCGAAATAGGATTCCTTGTACCGGTATCCTTCCTGCGATTCCAGCCAGTTGGAATTGATGCAGTCGTAGTTTGACAGCATCTCGACACGCACGGGATGTCATCCGTGTTTTTGAGAAGTTCTTTCAGCGTGTCAGAGTCGTTTCTGTCATAGATTTCTTCCCTGATTTCGTCTTCGTGTTCTTGAAAGAACTTGTCCACTTCCTCTTCCCCGAAATCATGGAAACGGATACATTCATCCTTCAGCTTTGAGACGATTTCACGGACAGCTTCCCATTCGGCGTCACCGTACCATTCGTCCACTTTCTCCCACAGACTTTCACAGCTCCTTTCTTCCAGACACTTCTGGATGGTGTCACGGCAGTTGTCGAGATTGTCGTTGTAGTCCACCCATACCAGCGTGTAGGACTTGTCCATGAGCGATTTCACGAGTTCCATTGTCAGTCTTTCCTGTTCTTCCATTTCTGTTACCTGTGTACGGCAGGATTCTGTTTCCCGTACATGTCGTTTATAAATGAGAAGAGCGACCTTTCGGCCGCTCCCTTGTCATTCGTACTCTTCCTTGAGCCTTTCATATTTCTCTGTTTCCATTTCCGTCTCGCCGTCGAAGTGGAAATGTGCCATATGACCGTATCCGGTTTTAGGCTCACCGCCGCATTTGTGCAGTGCGGTGTCTATTTCCCAGTCGGTATCACCGATGCCGAGGGATATGTATGTCCCTCTGAGCATACACCCGGCCAGCCTCAGTGCGGCATCCTTCCTTTTTTCGGCGGAGCCTGTCAAATGCCGCGAGCGCGATTTCCCGGTTGGGTATTTTTATCGTAGTTTCCATATCGTTTCATTTTCAGTTTGCCGTTTCCTTGTCTTTCCCGCTGTCTTTTTGCTGCCAGGACACCGAAAGGCAGATCGAGTATCCTGTGGTTAAAACATAGCGTTGAATTGTAGTCCGTGCGTTGCCAGAGGGTAAAATGGTCTCCGGCGAACGACCATCTGAAATAGCCTGACAGTGAGCCGAACTGCGGATTGACATTCCTGCTTATGAGGAAGCGGTTCACATCCACGATGTGTCCCGCCGTCAGTAGTATGTTCAGTATTTCCACGAATGCCAGCTGCGAGTATGGGTCGATAGGCATTACAGGTCCTTTGAAGTTGATTTCCATATCTTTTTGTCTTTTTAGTCATAATTGTCATCAAATATTTCGTAACGGAATGGAAGCATGTCGCAGTAGTAGCTTGATACGCCCGTGTATATCAGGGCATCTTCTCCCGTGTCCGCGTCTTCTTCCGTTTCCGTGACGGTATCCCCGTACAGGTCATGGTAGTGTGATACCATCATGTGCGGGTCATCCGTGGTGATGTCATATCCGTAACTTCTGCTCCAGCTTATGAAAAACTCCGTTTCTTCCTCTTCGAGCCTTTCAAGGGCATCCCTGATCTCGAAGAAGTTGGGACAGAGCCATTCACGGCTGATCAGTGTGTCCGGAATGTTTTCCCATTTCGGATACCGGTATTCCGGTTCCTTTTCCCCGGGAAACAGGTCGGAACAGGCACTCAGGAACTCGCCCATGTCGCTGTAGTCGGACAGGTGCAGCCAGTAGTCCCTGTAATCCTTTATGTCAATGAGATGCTGTGTGGTCACGGCAATCTCTGCATTGTTCAGATCCATATTACTTGTCTTTTATGTATGTGGATGCCGGGGATTCCATTCCACCGACCTCGACAAGGTGCCGTGTCCCGGCTGTGCAGGGTTTTTCGGGAAAATACCGCAGCTCCGCGAGGATGATTTTCCTGAAAACCGCCTGCGGCCTGACCTTGCTCAGCCGATGGGGACGCGGCTTACCTTTGTCGGTGGGAATGGAACTCCCGGTCTTCTTCATACGGTTCATATTTATTCTGTTATGCGCTGGCTTCCCCAGCTGATGTGTATTTTGCCTTCACTGTCCTGCGTGCGGATGAGCAGGCTGTCGATGACAGACATTGTGATGTCGAACTCCTCGAAGATTTCTGACTGTTCTTTGACCTCACCGGTCTTGATGAATTCGTTCAGACGCTCCTTGGTCAGTACCAGTGCCATCAGGTTCTGTTCGACCGAATCTTCGTAGGTGACGTAGTGGACATCCTTCATTTCTTTGGAATCGAGACGGATGAAACGGAAGTAGAACTGTTCCATACGGGGGATGTTCCACTGCAGGGATTCCAGTATCACGTCGTTGCAGGTAGGTATGTTCACGGAGCTGCTCAGGCTCTGCTGTGTGCATATCAGGATGCCGTTGATGGTGGAGTCGAATTCGGTCACGATGCTCTGCCGTTTCTTGAAGGCTACATCTCCCTTGACCACAAATACAGGTCTGTCGGGAAAATGTTCCCGGATATAGCTCTCGTAGAGGTCGAAGGCCGCCAATGTGGTACATCCGATGGCAACCTTACCCGGTATTGTCCTTATGAGCCTTTCAATATAGCGGGTCTTGGAAGGATAACTGTCACCGTAGTATCCCTCTATCAGGTGAGGTACCGAACAGGCTTTGATAAGCAGCTTGATCTGCCTCATGAGTCTCAGTCCTGCATCCTTTTTCGTGTCTCCCGTGCTGTTGTAGTACAGCTCACAGATGCGGCAGAATTCCTCGATGATGACACGGTATACCTCGTGTTCTCCTTCCGAGGGACGGACGGTATGTGTCCGTATCCGGTATTTCTCTCCTGCGAAGTCCCTGAATTTACGGGTGATGACCGTTTTGCCGATAAGTTCGGAGAGTTCGTCCTTGTTGTACACGTCCTGGTTCTGTTTCTCGATGCCGAATACAGTGGCTTTCCCCGGACAGTGGCAGGCACGGAAAAGGACATGCCCCCTGAAGGCGGGGAACGGTGTTCCGTAATCCGGGTTGTTCTCTTCCTCTATCTCGTGGTCCCTGTTTTCGTGGTAGACCTGCGGGCTCCAGCATATCATATTTACGGAGTTGTTGTAGAGTAGTTCGAACTGGCTGTACAGTTCCGCGATGTTGTTGCGGGTGGTTGTTCCCGTGTCGAGGATCTTGTACCTGAGCCTCCTGAATATGCACAGGATGTTTCTTGTACGCTGCGATGTGGGATTGGTGATTTCGTCCGACTCGTCGAAGACAAGGCACAGCTTGCCGGAAGTGCGTTTCACGAAACGCATCAGTCCTCTTTTCAGTTTCCGGAGCATGGAGGTGGAGACGACAAGGAATGTCCCTTCCGGTATGTTGTTGAGGTCGCCGGCGGTCTGTATTGTACGGAAGCGTTCCTTGTTTATGGTAAGGAACGGTATCCAGGTCATGTTGGTGGCGATGGCCGGGGCAAGTATGATGACGTTCTTTGCCTTTCTGAACTTGAGCAGGTATTTCGCCCTGTGATAGACGGCGGCGGTCTTGCCTGAACCCTGCTGCCAGTTTAGCAGGGCGTAGCGTTTCTGCAACACGAGGTTCAGGTCGTGTTTCTGCAAGTCCGTGAATTCGCAGACTTCACCGTCCTTGTTGATGAATGTGGTGCGGTCCAGGTATTCCTTCAGGCCGGCATCTTCCCGCATTTCCGCAAACTGGAGATTCTGGGTCTCGTATTGCCTCTGTTTGCGCCGTATCAGTTTACTGGCGGCACGGATCTGCCGCATGTTCTTTTCTGTGACGTTTTCCGGCATCGGGAGTTCGGCCCTTCCGAGTATGAGGTCGTTGATGCCTGCGGCCTTGTGCGTGACCTTGTCAAGCAGACGCGGGGCATATTGCTTCAGCTTGAAGCCGTAGGATGTCTTCACCAATGCCACTTCCTTGCGCGGCACCACGTTCTGCGAGGTGATGTACCTGCGGATGATGCCGAGAACCTTGCCGGTGGTCAGCTTCTTGCGTTCCCATTCCTTTATCTGTTCCCGGGTGGCATTTTCCGGCGGTTTCTGGTTGCGGAATTTGGACACCAGCGCCTCCGCCTTTTCGACATGCCTGTTCAGCACGGCATGGGCTTTCAGCTCGTACATGTATTTGGCGAGCCTGTACTCGAACTGTTCCAGCTCTTCTTTGTCTATATGGTTGCACTCCCGCATCAGCTGGAGGCGCAGCCGGTGTTTCATTTTCCGCACTTCGGCTATGCGTTTCTTCAGCTCATCCATGCTGACAAACTCTTCCGCGTTGTAGGGCTGCATTTCAATATGGAGGGAACGGCGGAGGAATACCATGATTTTTGTTGCGAAATTCTGTACGCCCACCGTAGAGAAGGCTGAATGTTCCAGCCTGGTCTGGCCGATGAAGGAGAAATTCGAGTTGATTTTCGCCACGCGTGTCTTTTCCCAGAACTCGTTCTGCATGAAGGAGAGAGGGACGATGACCATCAGGATTCCGGCAGGGTTGAGCACGTCATAGGCCTTGTCCATGTAGAATTCCTGCGACAGCCTGTAATCAAATTTCAGGTTGAAGGGCGGATTTCCGACAATGATGTCGAAACGCTGTTCGGGATTGTACAGCTGTATGTCGCATTTCTCGATATGAGCTTCCGGGTAGAGGTATCTGGCAACGGCCACCGCCTTGCCGTCAATGTCGAATCCGTAGGCATTGTGCAGGTTGGGCAGATGGTTGGAAGAAGTTGCCCATGCCGCAGCACATGTCAAGTACCATTTCCGCCGATGTCGGAGAAAGGGTCTCCACCATGCTCCGGCATATGTCGTGCGGGGTGAAGAACTGTCCCATCTCGAATTCCTTCTTGGCCTCGGCGTATTCATGGTAGCTGGTGAAATCCGACTGCCTGAGGTTGTGCAGTCCTCCGATTCCCGTGTAGCAGTTGTAGATGCTTTCCTTCGGAACGAGGTCCTTGCCGGAGTCTATGGCGAAAAGGATTTTCTCGTTGATCTCGGCACGCCTGTCCTGGGGAATCTGTTGGGGTATGATGGCATACATGTCTTTTCTTTTTTAATGGTTGGAAACGAAGACACCCCGCAAGGATGTCTTACGGGGTGTCTGAATAAGTATTTCATGAATCACTCTTCTCTGAGTGTGATTTCATCCAGCCGCAGCCTTCTGTAGCAGTTCTCTGCGGCCTGGCTGTCCTTGAAGCGTACGTCGATGCGTCCGTTCTTGTAGAACTTGATCTGTTCTGCGTTGCTCAGGGTGAGGTTGTACCATTCGGTTATATCCACATCGCGTCTGTCAAGGCCGATGACCATACCGCTTGAACCGTTTATCACGTCATCTGCCCCGTATGCGATACCTTCGCAGAAAATGTCCACTTTCCTTCCGCAGTCATACGAGAACTCATATTCCCGGTGGTATTCCAGATGGATGCTGTCCCAGGACACGATGTCAGGGAAAGTTATCTTGTCCTTTTTCAGTTCGGGCTTCACCTTGCTCCAGCGGGAAGGCTGTACCGTTTTCAGGAAACGGGCCAGCAGTTCTTCCTCTGCGGTCTCACGGAAACTTTTTCCGCCGAGGTGTTCAATGACCATGTCCACGTAAGTCTGGTAGACCGGACGGAATCCCATGCGCATGGCCTTCTCGTCGATTACAGGAATGGGTACGTCTACATTGTAGGTCCTGTTGAAATAGGAAATGATGCGATTCGCGAAATTCGCGTTGGCATTGCAGTTGTTGTCCGCAAGCTCGTTGATGAGGTCAAACGGTTTGAATTCGTTGTGGGTATAGTCATCCTCCCCGCTGTTGTTGAAATAGAAATTCCGTATGGAGACCTTACCGTTATCCTCATACTTGAAGCTCTTGATTTCCCGGTACCGTTCCGCTTCTTCCTTGAAGATGGCATACCAACGGTCGATACGGTCAAGCGTCTTGTAGAGCTGGTCCTGCTGGAGCTGGCAATACTGCCTGTCCTGTTCTGTAATCTTGTCCTCGTTCCTTACTTGCACGTTCAGGATACCTGTGAGCAGGTCAGTGTGGCTGCCTGCTGTTCTTGTTGCTGTTGTCTGCATAACTGTATTGTTTTAGAGATTGTCAATTTCGGGTTTGATACGGTAACAGTAGGTGATGTGGCTGTCCATGTCCTTGACCAGCTTGACCTGTTCGGGATAAAAGTTGAGACGCCGTTCCACGGCCTGGACATCTATTTTGTCCCACTCGTGCTGCGGCAGGAACCGGTTCTCATGACGGAAACACCAGAGAACGATATGGTTTTCCTGGTTGCCCTTGAACACGGTCCCTTCATAGTCCTTCAGGAACTGTAGGAAGTCCTCTTCGGTCCTGAAAGCCTTGTCGAAGCCTTGGTACAGGTTACGTGCGTCCGGACCCGTGTTTTTTGTCAGATAATACTGTCTCCATGTCTCAGTGGTGAAATCGCCGTAGAGAGGGTCAGGTTCGGAATAGGACCATAACGGCACTTTTGCCGTGAATGCGACGGCACCGTTGGCGCACGCACCGCAGTTGCCCCAGTCTTGGAATATCCCTTCCGTCCATCTGACGAACTTCAACTGGAGGGGGTCAATATGGTGGAAGGATCCTCCGCTGACACTTAAACCGATACCGTCATACTCTTCCCATATGAAAGGGATATAGGGGATTTCACAGATGGAAATCAGTCCGTCCGTATTTTTGCGTTTCTCGATGAGGGCGTTGCCGTAATATTTCCCGTATCTGTCCACATAGATGAGTCTGTCACCGACCTGTGGAATCTTTTCAGAGCGTGTCCTTTCTATCAGTTCCACATAACCGTTGGCCATATCCACGTCCTGCTGTGTCAGCCGGTGTTCATGATCGTACAGAATGTTCAGTGGTTTGAGTGTTTCCACCGTGTACTTGTTCTTTGTTGCCTGTAACATAACATTTGATTTTTTGTTAGTCCGGCTTCTGGGGCCGGAGTTCCCATAACTACAGGCTTAAAAAGGTCGTGTTCCGTACATGCAAGGCTTCGGGAAAAAATACCGCAAGCCCTCCGGGGCGAGGATGATTTTTTCCACGAACCCGAAGGGCTTGGCCTTGCTTGTACGGGAAGAACACGAATTACCTTTGCCTGTGGTTATGGGGACTCGGCTACGGTATGCTTGTTTTTCCCGATATGTTTTTATTCCGTAAGATTGCAGCCGTTTATATGGCCTTTTCAGAAAGAAATGTTATCTTTGCAGGTGAGATAAAGAGTTATTTGAAAGCATGAGAAATATGGCGGTTCGGAACAGTCCGGCTTTTTCTTATCCATTGCCCGTTCTCGTGCGAGTTTTATCCAATCTGTTGATAGTCAAATAAAACCTACCTGATTACAACAAATATAATGAAAGGTTTTAAATCATTAGGTAGGAAGTGAGAAGAAATAGTAAATGTCCTGCTTTCAAACATGGTCTGAATGAGATTTTTAATCAGAACTGCATCTGAACCCTCTAAATCCATGCAGGTAGTAAATTCACTTCTGCCCTTATAAGGATAAATTCTGAATATTCCCACCTATCTTGAATTATGAGCTTTAAGTTAGCATATTGTTGGATATTTAAGAAGTGCTACCTCCAACATGACTAATAAGAGTTGAGATAGTTCTAAACTCTGTAAATTGATGGAATTGACTTACTTCTATAAGGCTGAAATGCCAAACTACTAAAATTGGACTTTAGATGTATCTAAGCTCAATATTTTATGTATTTGGGACAGAACCATTCAGACCACTATATAAGATGAATCTTAATAATCCTGTCCCAATTATTAGAAGCTCAAACAGTCATAAGTCTGTAAGATTTCTTCCTGTCTTAACCCCAAGTATCTCTTAGTAATGGCAACTGAACTATGATTAAACAGTTCCATCAGCTTTACCAAAGCAAGTTCAGCATTATCACTGTTCATATTATAGACCTGCCTGCCAAATGTCTTTCTAAGTGAATGGCAACTAAAGTTCTTAATCTTTAACCTGTACTTCTTCTTCACCTCTTTAAGAATGATGTTAATTCTCTGAACTGTGAAGATAGTGCCTTTCTGACTTACTAAGATAGGTGCATTAATCCCAACTGGGTTTATATGCTCGTAGCACTCTTTGATATGCTGCTGTAATTGGGGATTCAGTCTGATAGTTCTTACCTTGCCTGTCTTTTTCTCAATTACTGTAAACTCGTCAGTACTTAATATCTGCTTCCACCTTAGAGATAGAATATCAGATATTCTTAATCCTGTGAAACACCCCAAAGCTATAAGAAGTGAGATTTTATAATTCTCGTCTTTGGCTAACTTCCTTATGAGGTTCATTGCATCAGACCAAACAAGATAGTCTGCGGTTGTGCTTGAATATTTGAGTGACATAATGTTCTGTTTTATAATGAAACGAATAGAAGTGAATATTAATTCTGAGTTGGATTTGCTAACTCATTGATTACTAAAGGAACATTCACTAATAATAGAAGTGAATATTATTAAGCAAGGACACCCAACTTGGAAATTGAATGTCCTTTACCTTGTTATATATAGGAACAGCTTACAACTGTCCTTCATCAGAGAAGCTGTAATATCCTGTATCTGTAAGAATGAGGTGGTCTATTACTGTAATTCTCATAAGTTGGGCTGCATCCTTAACCTGCTTCGTTATCTCAATATCCTGCCTGCTTGGTTTCAGATTACCGCTTGGGTGGTTATGTGCAAGAACAAGAGCTACAGAATTGGTAAGTAATGCAGCTTATAGAATTACTCTGACATCAATCGTTGTGTCTGTTATCCCTCCCTCTGATATAAGAGTGTAACCTAAGATTTGGCTGGCTTGGTTAAGAAATAAGACTTTAAAGTATTCCTTGTAACAGATTGTACCCTCTCTATATGTAGGGAGCAAATATTTATAAGCATCCTCTGAACTGACTACCTTATGCAGATTCTTGAATTTGGGTTTGTAGGATAGTTCCACTTCACCCACTTTATAATCTATATCAATAATGTCAAGTATTAGAATGGTCTGTCTCCATATTCATAAACGAGAATAGAGTTACAAACTCTGTCGTAGAATGAGAACCCACAGCAAGTGTGGAAGTAGCTTTCATAAACTGCTGCATATTCACCATGCTGCCTGCTGCTCCTATCTAAGAAACTGTTTAAATTTTATTCAAAAATAATTTTATGGCAGCGATATGCATCATGGCTTCGTGCGTATCGGCCCTGTATTCATAGTCAATGGTCAGTCTCCTGAAGTTCTCGAGCCATGAGAAAGTGCGCTCGACAATCCATCTTTTTGGCATGGGGACAAATCTGTCCGTCCGTTTGTCGGACCTGAGTACGACATCCAGGTCGCAATGCAGCAGTCTCTTGACCGTGTTCCTGACAGTCTCGCCCCTGTAACCTCCGTCCGCCAGAATCCGTTTCAGCCCCGGAATTTGTATCTCATGGATTCGAACACCTCTTCCGCCCCTACGCTGTCATGGACATTTGCCGGATGGACTCTCACTGACATGGGCAGCCCCAGTGTGTCAACCACTATGTGCTCCTTCCTGCCCTTTATCTTTTTGTTTCCGTCTATTCCCCTTTGACCATCAATATGATGGGAGGTCCTGACACTCCTTGAGTCGATGATCCCAAGGCTGGGACTCTCCGCCCTGCCCGAAAGACGGCGGACAATGCCGCGGAGGGTGTCGAAGATCTCTTCAAGCAGGCCCTCGTTCTTCCACTTGCTGAAATAGTAATACACTGTCTGCCACGGAGCGAAATCCGATGGGAGCATTCTCCACTGCACGCCGGTCTTCACGATGTACAGGATGCCGTCAAAAACAGAGCGCAGTGAATATTTTCTGAATCTTTCTTTGGGGTCTAACATATTTTTTATAACTTGCCACTGTTTATCAGTCAGGTTGGTTGGGTACTTATGCATAACTTTAATGTCTTGATAATCATAAAGTTACGAAAAAAATTCCAATTAACCTACTGATTTACAACTAATTATAAATAAATTTAAACAGATTCTAAGAATGAATCAAACTTGTGCAGCCAATATTTAAGGGCTTGCAAGCGTTTGATGTATTGTAGATTGTTCTCACAGTAACACAACTTCTCCTGTAAAGAGATTATGTGATTAATTGCGTTTTCAATATCATTAGTATTCATAATGTATAATCTTTTAATAGGTTGGTAGAAATAAAGAAAGGACACCAAATCAATGATGCCCTTTCCTCTCTCAATCAACAATCCACTTAGCCCAAGAACCAAGCGTATTCATTATCTCCTAATTTGGCACGCTGGATGCCTTGTACAAACTCTGTACAGTTCAAATTCCTCTCCAAGAAATTATCGATGTAGCTTGACTTCACACTACCATTGAGCAAATTGAGTAGCTGCCAGCCTGTAATGCTATCTCCTGTACTTTTAAAGTTTGCATCTGAAACGAATGCTCTGCAAGTTGCATTAATCTGACTGTCTCCCAACAATAGACGAGGTAAGCGTTTCTGTTGGTTGGGTGTAAGAGCTTGGAATAGTCTCATCCTGCCTATTATTTGGCAGAACTCGCTTGTTGAGATTGACATCTGCCCAAGTGTTCTTAACAAGTGCAGGTCTTTAGATGGATTGTAGGCATGGAACAAATTCAAAGCTGCTGCATATAGTTCCTGTGTACTTAGAACTTCAATCTTATCCTGCAAGCCGTCAGTGGTAAGCATAAGATTAGAGCACACACGATTTCTAAAGCCTATGAAGATTTTAAATCTCTCAACAGATTTCTTACTGTACAAGTTAATCTCGTTATATGCTCTTACTCCACCAATGGATAATGCCAAACGATTGCCATATTCATCATGCACAATGGATGGAATTTCAAAGCAGAAGCACATCCTTTGATAGAACAATGTTTTCTCTGCATCAGTCAGTTCAGAAGCCTTTTTGCCTAATGCACTTGGTATTCTTCCATTGATAGGATGTGAGATTCTAATCTCTGGTATATCAAACTGCTCTCCATGAAAGTAGTCCTTAGCTGCATCCACTACTGCACCTATAAAGGATTGGTGACTAATGGTTTCTTCCATTGATGCAAAGCTGGGAATGATGCAGTCATGTTTCAGATGATGCAAGGTTACTTCCTGTGTATTGGCTTCAATGAAATGGTTCACTCTCTTGGGTGCTGCAACTTCTTCCACAATGATTGCTTCTTCTGCAAACTCACCCATGTTTAATGATTCTCTACGCTGTGCCATAGCTGGCATAATTACTAAATCTCTCATAATGAAATTGAATTAAATGGTTATTGATTGAATGGATTTAACAAGAACAAACCCAAAACACAAGTGAATTTCTTCGCTTGTATCTTAGGCTGTTCTATGTCTTTCCCTAAAGATTCTTTCAAAGGAAATTATGAGTAATAGTAAATATTGGTCAGCTATGGTAATAGTGCATCGTGCCTGTTCTCTGATTAAATAAGAATGCTTATTCCTGTCAGCTATCAGACTACATTTTTAAAGCATTCTTTATTTAAGAGCTATGAGGGGGTGTTTATGTGGGTAGGGGTGTCTTGTGCATAACTCTTTAGAATTGGAAATGCTGCCAACAGTATGCTTATTAATGGTTGCTTAGACTGATTCATAAGAATAGGTCTGGCAGTTCTTCTTTGTCTTTTACCTCCTGCTTTCTGCCTACCAGCCCACTTGACAATGATTTCATAAGAGCGTGCATATCCTTAACTCCCTCAAAATTATTCTCCTTGTATTTCTTGTAAATCATGCATTCTCTTGAAATGGGGTTCCCTCTGCTCTCGTTAAATGCTATCATGTGTTCAAGGTCGGTTTTCACTTCCTCCACATATTTATCTTTGGGTAAGTCTATAATAAGACCTTTAGCCTTTAATATGATTGAATCTCCAATTTCGTCCAATAAGTCCATATCCCTTAGTTGCTCTATATAGTTGGAGATAGTACCATGCCCCATGTGGATTAGCTCTTTCAGTTTTCTAACAGATAAGGTAATAGTATGGCTGTGTGGCTCTGCTGCACTGAACAGTTTAAGGATGAATCCTCTGAGTTTTAAATCCAAAGTATTGTTATATGAATCGTAGAACTCCCTGTCAATTCTTCTGTAATGTCCAAAACTGACAGGAGAGAATATATAATCAGTCCAAGTCCTGTCATTCCTGCCACTATCCTTATTCTGTATGGCAACTTCCCCTGTGGCTCTTAACTTGTCATTGAATGATTTGGAACTCTTACCACCATTATAGTTGGCAGGTTTATCACCAACGAATGATGCAAGTTCGTCTATTGTAGTGTCAGTGGTCAGTGTATATTTGTTTGCTATCAATAGTAACACGTATGTCCTGTAAACATCAGCACAACCCAATTTCTGAATCAGATTATTGCTCATTACTGTATATTCCTTGAATGGTAGTTTCTCGTAACTCATAAGGCAATCGCTCAATATGTTTAATTAAAATGATTTGGTTGGTCTTTAGTAAGAATCTCATTTTAGAGGAACTTAATCTGTTGGATTTCCTAAGTTCGCTCAGCTTGTTATAGAAATGATTGTTATAAATCCACATATCATTGATTTTAGTTACTCCCAGCTTACAGATTACCTTTGCGGTGTCCGTAAGGACATTGCATGGGTCTTATTGGAATGTAGCGTAGGAGTGTAGAGAGGGGGTGTTTAGACACGCAGTAAAAAGTGAATAAGCACACCCCAAAGATTTAACAATATGAATCTCTCTACTTCAATTTTTATCTTGTCAGTAAGCCAATTTCTGCAATGAGATATAATAGGTAGTAACCTTTCCATTCTTCTTTCTCCTTGTCTTTAGATAGTTATTAAAATTAGCCCATAATCCAATATGAACCTTATTATCTTTTATTCCCTGTTTAAGAGCCTTAGCTCTTATCTGCTCATAGGTAAATTCTTCCATTTTGATATTCTGAATAGTTTGTAGTCCGTCAATCTGTGTGGTGGGATTATCTGTCTGTGCTACTGTAAAAGTAGTAATTCCACAAGTGGGGAACTAATGATAAGACCACAATTCAGAAGTATTAAGTAGGCAGGGAAACCTCTCACATTTCCCTGCTCCTTGTCAATCCTCCTTGTTATGTTCAAAACATAGGACTAAGTGTATAATTCCATTCTCATTCTTGAAAGCTATTCTTGGATTATTAACTTCCTTATATGTAATGGAAGTTATAATAATGGGGAACAGTTCATTTTCATTATAAAGTTTGAGACTATTCTTAATATATTCATTAGAGCTGTATTCTGGGAGAATGAAACTGAACAGGTAGAGCTTAACATCATTATATTGCTGCATTTTAACTCTTAGTATTTCTTGCTTAGCTATTATTGCTTCGTAGATAGTGCTTAAATATAAACTGGATTGTATGATATATGGGTTCATTGTTTTATTATTTAGTTGGTTAGGAATTAAGCCCACCTGTCACATGGGCTTTATTGTTAGTTGGTTATGCAGTTTCTACAGACTTGTTGTTACTCTCATTCATATATTGGAACCATTTTTCAAAATTCTTGTAATATTGTTTGGCTTCTGCACTACCGTCTGGCTTCTGACTACCAAACCACACATCTTTGCTAATCATGGCGATTAACTGCTGGAGTTGGCTAATCTCTGGTTTGTATTCATTGTAGAACAGCTTAAATCCTTTTGCTAATCTTCCATTATCGTATGTGGATTCAGAGATTTTACTGCTTTTAAAAGCCTTTAGAACTTTATCGCCTAACTCTTGGGTTGTTGCATTTAACTTTAAAGATTTGGGTAGTCTGTTTATGCCCAATTTAAGGTCTTTGGCGACATTAGCTTTAACCTCTGGTTGCCCTAATGTATAAAAGCTATAGATTACGTCAGACTTCAATCCTGTTTCTTGAATTTGTGCTTCAATATAATCAATTCTCTCGTCTCCTGTTTGGAACTTTGATTTGCTAAAGTCTTTGTAATTCCAAGGTCTGCCGTTATTGATAGAGGCTGTAAATAATGCCAAACTCATATTCTCTGGTTTCTTAATGGTTTCAGTCATTTCTTCTTCATTAAAATCAATATAGCCTTCCACTTCCAGTATGAACATGGCTATCATCCTGTGTTGTCCATCCACTGGAGCTTTAGCTGCTGCTCTTTCAGTGGCATCTGTAACCTCTTCTGTATTCAGCATCCAGTTGTCTATTGAAAGAGGTTTGGCATTGGACTTGGGAACAATGGAAACCTTTAATAATTTCTCTCCTGTTAAATCCTCGCTGTCAACTAACTTAATCTTACCCATTGCAGCATTAAAGCCATATTTCTCAATCATTGAATAGCACTTCTTTACATTCTCTGCTACGATTTCACGATTACTGCCATAAAAATAAATAGTCATCATATCTTCTTTGCAGTTTTTAGACTGGTGCGCTCCAGCTTTTGTTAATTTTGATATTGCAAAGCTACTGGCTTCTGGGCTGATTAAAAGAGAGAAATTAATGAGTGGTTTTACTTCCCCTCTAAATTGGTAGCTCGTCCGCTATCGTTTTGACGGTGCAAAGATGGTATATAATGGCAGGATTAAAAGAGAGAAAAAAAGTCCTACTTTTATGTACTCTCTTAATAGTACGGAGTAGGACTTGGTTGGTTATCAGTGTGTTGTTAGAAGTATATGCTATTCACAGTATCAATTCTCTTGTCTTTATATTGCTTGATGTAGCCTTTTAGGACATCTTCATCATCTGAGAATTTACTATGTTTGGATAGCTTAGTGAAGTAGATAAGCCTTGATATGAGCAATGTCTTACTAAGTGATATGGTGCTTCCTTTCTTCTGTCTGACATTAAACTGCTTGTTATATGGGGATAGATTGAAGAAGTCATTGAACATCTTATAGAACAGCCATATCTGAACGGATTCCTTTTCTTCTGCATTAGTAGTTATGCTGACTTGTTGGCTCTGCATCCAAGGATGTTCCTCTATCTCCTTTAGGTTATTGATGATGGTAGTAGCCAAATATCCTATTGCATTGGCATTATCAATTACTATCTGATGCTTGCCTTCCACTTTTACAGAGATAGTGATAGGCTTTTTAAAACTTACTCCAAATTGGTTAATCTCCTTATGGTTGTCTGCTATGGCTTTGGCGAATTTGGTGAGTTGCTCTATTCCAATTCCTGTAGCTTTCATCCCCTCCAAACACGTACCACAAGTATAATCAAAGATGAACAGGAGCAGAAACCAGAACTTATCTATATCAACTCCTAAACCTTTCAGTGTATTCTGTATGTCCTCATTGGCTATATAATCTTCGTATGTGAAGTTACCATATAGTTTATTCTGATTGTATCTTCTTATGAATAAGGGTAAGGCGGTTGTACCATAAATATATTGTTCTCCTGTTTCATGGTCTATATCATAATCTGGTACATAAAGTACAGCTACTTCTTCCATGTATTCAAGTAACTCTATGCCTTTAGGGAAATAAGTTTCTTCAAGTCTTTCAATTGGTCTCATATCTTTGTTTATATGGTTTGGAAGCAAAGATAATTAAAAAGGATGAAGTTATTCCTTTTTTAATGGTCTGAGCCTACCATCCAACCCTGCTTTATGTAGTTCTTTTAAATATCTTTCTCTATAACTAAGGTCAAGATGCAAGGCTCTTTCTTTTGCAAGGTCTGATTTAAGATATTCTTGTAAAGTCATAGTCTTTGTTTTCCTAATCATTTCTATGCTAAAGTTCTTCATATCACTGGACTTTAAAGTATCATAGTTAGCTGTTATAATTCCTTTTTCATCAATCGTCCAGTTGTCTAATAGGAGAGAAGCCATTGCAATGCTTCTGACTTTCGTAATAGCTATATAGAATTTAATTCCATTAAGGAACTGTACAATATAATATCCCTGCATGGTAGTGACAGGAATATAATTCACTCTCTCCAAATATTTATGATATAGTTCTCCTTGTTCTTCGATGCTGAGGTTTTGAAGCTTCTCTTTACCATTATTATCTTTAATCCTTTCGATGTCTGCTGCTTTTTTACTCTGCGATTTTTTATATTTTACAATTTCTTTATCTATAGACTTTATTTTATCATCTAACTGGTTCTGTTTCTCTTGGATAATGTTTAAAAGGGTGGGGTTGGTGGTTAGTAGGAACTTGTTGGCATTCTCTTTACTTTCATTAGATAAGTTCTCTTTATCAAGATATAGAGTAGATAATCGTTTCTCAATTCCTGCTATTTCTTCTTGTAGTTCTGTAACTCTATTGTCTGTTTGATTCCTAAAGAAGTTGATATATTCTGCTGTGTGCATGGATTTGAAAAGACTATATAATATTTCATTCGTAAGGTCATAGGAAACTTCATCAATATTATATTTACAGAAGTCTGGATGAGATTTCCTATCAACACAGCTACATCTATATGTTAGTTTTGAAATTCCTGCTGCTGGCTTTTTGTCTTTTACAGTCATGGCTCTTCCACATCTACATTTGATGATTCCTTTTAGTGGGTTATGATTGACTTTTCCAGTTGGAGTATTTTTATAGTTGTTTTTAATCAGCTCTTGTGCTTTCATAAAATCCTCTTCATTGATAATAGGTTTTATTCTGACCTCGATAGTGTAGGGTTCTTCTCTCCCTAATTTCTGTGTTCTTCTTCTGATTCCTCTATAAATATCACTATGGATATAGTTACTTAAAATGGCAACAGTGCTGTAATATCCTCTAAAGGTAATATTCCTTTCATTGAAATATCTGGCTACTGCTCCCAGTGTCTTACCAGAGTTTACTAAAGCGAAGAGTCTTTTTATATTCTCTACTTCTTCTGGTACTTCTTCTAAAATATATTTAGGACGTTTCCCATTGGGGTTAGGAACTGCTTTATATCCATAAGGTATTTTTTGGTCAACAACTGCATAAGGATAAGCTTGGAAGAGAGCTTGCTTCCCATCTTGGTTTTTCTTTTTAATATCCAATCTTTCTTGTGCTGCTGCCCATGCTTTGATAGTGAGGATAAGTATTTCTGTAATGTCTAAAAGTTTATTAGCTTCATAGATTTTACTGGGACTATCTAAGAGTATTACAGATAATCCTTTATTAATAATCTGTTGAATGTTGTGAACTGTTTCTGTTACATCTTCTTGTCTGCTCAAACGTGATAACTCAGAAATTACTATCATGTCTGCATCTTTGTAGGTTCTACTTTGTAATTCGAGATAACCTCTTCTGTCTGAAACCACACCAGATATTCCAAAGTCCTCAATAATTTCAATTAACTCATAATTGTTGTTCTCACAGAACTCCTTAATCTTTAACTTTTGTCGAGATAAGTCTTGTTTTGTAGTAGAAACTCGTGCGTATCCTATAATTTTTATCATAATGTAATATATTGATTATGAAGCAAATATAGGTATAAAATTTCACTTGGGCAAGTCTGTTTAGTTAAGCGAATATTGTCTTCAGGTTCCTGCCAATCGTCTTGGGTTTAAAGATAGTGGAGGACCGTTTGATATTATGCAACTCAAGGTGATTCAAGAAGTCATCACATTGGCTGTATTTACATTATTTTCTATTTGGGCATTTAAAACAGAACTGAAGTGGAACCATTTAGCGGCTTTTCTCTGTTTGGTCCTTGCCGTTTATTTTGTCTTTAAGAAGTAATGAGTTTTGGTTAATAATTGCTGAATCCTTTTTGATAAGCAAAGTGTCTTGTTTGGGCAATGAATCTTGTTCAGATACTTTGCTGATTCTAGGAAACAAGATGGAATCCTGTCGGGTTGGTACGTAACTTTGATAGATTTTCCAACCTTTGGCACGATTACGATTACGTCGGATGGCACGTCCTCGTTTGGTTAAAGATTCATACAGGAATTTGTCGGTATCCACTCCTCCTATTAATGGGTTATTACTGGGAGTTACCGTTTGATCCATGCCGGCAGGTAATATTACATAGCCGTTTCGCAAACCGGGAATCAGTTTGATATTTAGTTTCCATGATATTGTCAGAGAGTCTTTTCTTTTCAAGAAAATGGGATCATTAACCGGATCTTCATGCCATGTGGTGTAAGGAGTGTAGGGAGTAAGACGCACAAAGTTAGGGCGTACCCATTTGGTTGTGTCGCCGAAGTTTTTAGGCAAGTCTTTCAGAAACTTCATCCACGGTTTGTCTTCGGACATGATTGGAGTACCTTTTATATTGTCTTTGTCCGATTGAAAGTCGAAATGGATAGACTTTACGGCTTCTGTGTTGATTTTTAGTTCTCCATCTCCATTCAATAGCTCCTGTAAACGAATCGAGTCCTGTTTGTTCCATTGTGCTTGTGCTGTCAGTATACTGATAGTGCAGAATAATATGCTAAAATTTACCCTTTGGGTCATTCGTTTTTTCTTTATGGTTATAATTGGTAACAAAAGTAATCTGGAGTGGTTTAATGCTGGTTAAATTTGAGTTATTAATTGTTTATAATGTGAATACTTTAAATTTTATTTGGTTAATAAAAGGATTCGTTTACACCTCTTTTGTTGTCATGGAGCACACTTCATATAGACATTTAGATAGTTACTTCAATATTTGGTAATCAAGTTTTGTATTTTATTTTCAGATATAGTGACAGGGTTCATATTCATGGTATGTATTTCAATTGATGTCAGTACATTGGTCAGATAGGCGATATAGGTCTATATGGATTTATGGGGTCCATTCTGTCTGTGTGATTTATTTTCGGTATAGAATAAAAATAGCCCGTTAATTTTTAATAACGGGCTAAATTAGTGAAATGATAATATTTATTTGGAGGAGAGTTGTGCATGCATGGAAGCAGCTGCTTTACGTCCGTCACCCATTGCAAGGATAACTGTAGCTCCACCACGCACAATATCGCCACCGGCATAAATAGTCGGGATTGACGATTGCATATTTTCATTTACGGCAATTGTTCCTTTGCGTCCCAATTCCAATCCCGGGATGGAACTGGGAACAATCGGGTTAGGGGAGACGCCTACGCTGACTATCGCCATATCAATGTCAATGGTTTCTGTTGCTCCTGGAATAGCTATCGGACTGCGACGGCCGGAAGCATCTGGTTCGCCTAATTCCATTTTCTGTAAAACGACTTGTTTCACACGCCCCTTTTCATCGGCAATATATTCTATGGGGTTATGCAGAGTCAGGAATTCCACACCTTCTTCTTTAGCATGTTTCACTTCCTCCAGGCGGGCAGGCATTTCTTCTTCCGAACGGCGGTAAATAATCATTGCACGTTCTGCTCCCAAGCGGCGTGCTGTGCGGACAGAGTCCATAGCTGTGTTACCACCGCCGATTACTGCTACACGTTTGCCGAATGTTACAGGAGTATCCGAATCCTCACTGGCTGCATCCATTAGATTTACACGAGTCAGATATTCGTTGGAAGACATGATATTGATAGAATTTTCACCGGGATATTCATGAAGTTGGGAAGCCCGGCACCTGATGCTACAAATATACCTTTGAAATCTTCTGCTTCCAAGTCTTCCACACTGATTGTCTTTCCTACGATGCAGTCCTTCATGAATTTGACACCCATCTTGGATAAATTGTCAATTTCTACATCTACGATTTTATTGGGTAGGCGGAATTCGGGAATCCCATATTTTAATACACCCCCTATTTCATGTAAAGCTTCGAATACAGTGACATCGTATCCCTGTTTAGCCATATCTCCAGCAAATGAGAGTCCGGCGGGACCTGAACCGATAACTGCCACTTTTATGTTGTTCTTTTTGCGCTACTTCCGGTACGGATATTTGACCGCTTTCACGTTCGTAATCAGCAGCAAAACGTTCCAAATAGCCTATGGCAACGGCTTCGTGTCCGGCTTTCAGATGAGTGCATTGTGATTCACACTGTTTTTCTTGAGGACATACACGCCCGCAGACAGCAGGTAATGCACTGGTTGCTTTTAAGGTTTTGGCAGCTTCAAGGAATTCACCGCGTTCTATATTTTTTTGATGAAATTCGGGATATTGATTCCTACGGGGCATCCGTTCATACAAGTAGGGTTGGGGCAGTCCAAACAACGTTTTGCTTCCGTTACAGCTTGCTCTTCATTCAAACCTAGATTGACTTCTTCCTTACGGCTATGTGAACGGTATTCTGCATCCAGTTCGTTCATTTTTACACGGGGGATAGCCATTCGTTCTTTAGGCTTCATGGCTTTACGTAAGCTTGCACGCCATTCGGCATCCCGGCCGTCCAGTTCTTTAGTCGCTTCACAAGTCGTCGGCTTTTCGGTGTCTAGTTTGTGAATTTCTTCTTTTTTTCTATATCTTTGAAAGCTCCCATGCGTTTCAACATTTCGTCAAAATCTACTTGATGGCCGTCGAATTCCGGGCCGTCAACACAAACAAAACGTGTTTTGCCTCCTACAGTGATACGGCAGGCACCACACATACCGGTTCCATCCACCATAATGGTGTTCAGAGAAACGTCTGTGGGAATTTCATATTTTTTAGTCAGCAGGCAAACGAATTTCATCATGATGGCAGGACCGATGGCGAAACATTTGTTTACCGTTTCACGTTTGATTACTTCCTCCACGCCTTCAGTCACTAATCCTTTGCGCCCGTATGAGCCGTCGTCTGTCATAATGATTACTTCATCAGAGCTTTCACGCATTTCTTTCTCAAGGATAATTAATTCTTTGGTACGTCCGGCCAATACGGTAATTACGCGGTTGCCGGCAGCTTTCAAGGCCTGTACGATAGGAAGCATCGGAGCAACGCCTACTCCTCCTCCGGCACAGACTACAGTTCCGAAATTTTCAATGTGGGTGGCTTTACCCAGCGGACCAACAACATCTGTAATATAATCTCCTTCGTTCAATTCACAAAGTCGTGTAGAAGAAAGACCAACTTCCTGTACTACCAGTGTGATGGTACCTTTTACGGGATCGGCACCGGCGATAGTAAGTGGCATACGTTCTCCTTTTTCACCGACACGGACAATTACGAAATGTCCGGCCTTACGTGACTTGGCAATCAGAGGTGCCTCTATGACCAATTTAAAGACCTTTTCCGAGAAATGTTCTTTTGAAATAATCTTATTCATTTTGCTATACTATAAGTTCGTTGTTTTTCTGAGTTGATTGTCAAATTGATAATTTATGCAAAGGTAGGATTATATTTTTTAAAGACAAAAGAAAAGCCGCCCTTTTGTGAGGGGCGGCTGATCCTATCATGATAAATCCGTTTTTGATTTTGTTGCAGTTTGTTCTTGATGTGAAAAAGAGATTATTTCTTTGTTCTGATTTTATATCCTATCATTCCATAATATAGGATGAAAAGGAAACAGGGAACACAGATCCAGTAGGAGGTCTGGAAGCTAGTTGCATCTTGAACCACACCGCGCACCCATGGCATAACCGCTCCACCGGCAATAGCCATGGTTAGCAATGAAGAGCCGGCTTTGGTGAATTTGCCGAGATCCGCCATTGCGAGAGGCCATAATGCGGGCCACATTAATGAGCATCCTAATGCCATAAAGAATATGCAATAGATTGAAATTTCAGCCGGCATGGTTGCTACTAATGCAGAACCAATGATGGCTATGATGGCACATATTTTCATTGCGGTAGCCTGGCTCAGATATTTAGGGATTAAGGTTGCGCCGCAAATGTATCCTACTACCATACCGATGGAAGGGATAAATCCGTAATTGTCACCCGGCAGCTCCAATGCTTTGGCATATCCGGTTGCAGTTGCCAAGGCTATGGTTTCCACACCTACATAAAGGAAAGAGCAAGTACTCCTAATAGCAAGTGAGGAAATTGCATGATGGAAGTTTTACCTTCTGCATACGGACAGGCAACCGCTTCTTCCGCATCTGTGGCGGCATCCTCTCCGGCAGCTTTTACTTCAGGCAGTGGAGCCATTAAGGCGATAATGCCTAATACAACGAAAATACCGACAATAATACCAAATGGCTGGAACAAATCTTCCATTTTTATTTGGTCTATGGTTTTGCCGATTACTAAGGTAATAAAAAGAGTAGTGGCAGGCCAAGCCAGTTTGTTGCAAATACCCATGATGGAAATACGTTTTGCGGCAGACTCTATAGGTCCAAGAATAGTTACATATGGATTTACTGACGCTTGGAGTACTGCATTGGCGGCACCACAGATGAATGAGGCGAAAAGAAACCATACAATAGATTCTGTTGCGGCTGCTTGGATGAATAATCCGAAAGCGATCGCGAAAATGATGAATGAAAGAGCCATTGTTTTTTTGTAACCGATGGCTTCAATGCATTTGGTGGCCGGTATACCAAAAATTAGGAATGGAACAAACGTGGCGGCAAGCAGGAGATTGGATTCTGAAGCCGACATTTCCATTGACCGTTCTAATACCGGCATTAGGAAAGAGTTAATGCCCAATGCAAAACCAATTGCAAAAAACATCATGCCTACAAAGGCAAGAGGTACCATGAAATTTTTCTGTGAAGTATTCATAATAATAGGTTAAATGGTTAGTAATCAGGTTGAAATAATAAAAAAAGAATATCATTCTGCATACAAGACAGAATCTGTCGGGAAAGATCGGATTCTGAATAATACTCAGAATGACATTCAATATATGTAATTAGCTGTTATTAGTCAATCATCTCGAATCCGCAATAAGGAACTAATGCTTTAGGGATACGGATACCTTCCGGAGTCTGATTATTTTCTAATAAGGCTGCAACAATACGCGGCAAAGCCAGTGCGGAACCGTTCAAAGTATGGCATAATTCTGTTTTCTTTTCGGCAGAACGGTAACGGCATTTCAGGCGATTAGCCTGATACGTATCGAAATTGGATACAGAACTTACTTCCAGCCAACGCTGTTGTGCTTCCGAATACACCTCAAAGTCAAAGCAAAGTGCAGCTGTAAAACTCATATCACCACCGCAAAGGCGGAGAATGCGATAGGGGAGTTCTAATTTCTTCAACAGGCCTTCTACATGGTCCAACATTTCCTGATGTGACTGTTTGGAATGTTCGGGTTTGTCAATGCGTACCAGTTCTACTTTTGAGAATTCGTGCAAACGGTTCAACCCACGTACGTCTTTGCCGTAAGATCCGGCTTCACGACGGAAACATTGAGTATATGCGCAATTCTTGATAGGCAATTGTTTTTCGTCCAAAATCACGTCACGATAGATATTGGTTACAGGAACTTCTGCGGTTGGAATCAAGTACAAATCATCTACTTCACAATGATACATTTGTCCTTCTTTGTCGGGAAGTTGTCCTGTTCCGTAGCCCGATGCGGTGTTTACTACCGTCGGTGGCATGATTTCTTCGTAACCGGAAGCGCGGGCTTCATCCAGGAAGAAATTGATTAATGCGCGTTGAAGACGTGCCCCTTTACCTTTATATACAGGAAAACCTGCCCCTGTGATTTTCACGCCCAGGTCAAAATCTATCAAGTCGTATTTTTTGGCAAGTTCCCAATGGGGAAGCGCATTCTTGGGGAGTTCGGTTTCCATACCGCCCATTTTTTCCACCACATTGTCTTCAGCGCTTACACCTTCGGGCACACTGTCATAAGGAACATTGGGAATGGTGTAAAGCAGGTTGGTCATGTCTTCCTGTGCTTTGTCCATTTCTGCTTGTAAAAAGCTTTGCTGGTTTCTCTTTGATTTCGGCTACACGTGCTTCAGCTGTTTCAGCATCTTCTTTCTTCCCTTCTTTCATCAGTTGCCCGATAGATTTGGAGAGCGAGTTCACTTCTGCCAGGTTTTTATCTAATTGATTCTGCGTGCTACGTCTTTTGTCATTGAATGCAAGCACTTGTTCTATCGTTGCTTTTGCATCTTTAAAATGCTTCTTTTCCAGTCCGCGGATTACCTCTTCCGTATTCTCTGTAATTTGTTTAATGGTAAGCATATCTTTTCAGTCTTTTTGATATTTCTTGAATTAATGGACAAAGATAGATAAAAAAATGGTAAGGTGTATGAGTTATTCGTTACTTTTGCATCCGGATTAGAAAATGAAAAGTAAGAAAGATGAATTATCTTGAGATAGCGGGCGCTTTAATCGGTCTGCTTTATTTATGGTTTGAATATAGGGCGAGCATTTGGTTGTGGCCGGTCAGTGTCATTATGCCTGCCATTTATATAGTTGTTTATTATCAAGTGGGTCTGTATGCCGATTCTGTTATCAGTATCTATTATTTGTTGGCTGGAATTTATGGTTGGTGGATGTGGTTGCGCCATACGCCGGATAAAGGGGAGAAGCCTGTTTCCGGCACACCGTCTAAGCTGCTGTTGCCTATGTTTGTTGTGCTGCTTGTGGTGTTTGTGCTGATAGGGATTATTCTCGAAACTTGTACAGATAGTACGGTGCCCTGGTGGGATAGTTTTACAACAGCACTTAGTATTATTGCCATGTGGATGCTTGCACATAAATATGTGGAACAATGGTTGGCATGGCTGGTTGTTGATGCTGTTTCTTGTGGTATCTATATTTACAAAGATTTATATTTCACTTCTTTTTTTTGTATGGACTTTATGCGGTAATCGCTTGTTTCGGTTATTTGAAGTGGAAACAATTAATGAATTTATCTTATGAAAGAGTATAAATTACCGATAGGATGTGACGTGCCGGAAACAATTATTCTGGCTGATGGTGATTTCCCTTCCCATCCGTTGGCACTGGAGTGGTTGAGGCAGTGTCCTTATGTGGTTTGTTGTGACGGGGCAGCAAATACTTATATTCGTTCAGGTAGAATGCCGGAAGCCATTGTTGGCGATGGCGATTCTTTATTGCCGGATATTAAAGAGCGATATGCTTCGTTGATTCATAGTGAGGCAGAGCAGGAGACAAATGATTTAAGTAAGGCATTTCGCTTCTGCCTGTCACAGGAGAGGAAGCGTATTACTATCATGGGGGCTACAGGAAAAAGAGAAGATCATACAATAGGGAATGTCAGCTTGCTGGCGGATTATATGGAGCAGGCGGAGGTTAGTATGATGACTGATTATGGTATCTTTGTTCCCATAAGGGAGGACAGTATGTTTGAATCTTATATCGGTCAGCAGATTTCTGTTTTTAATATGAATAGTACGGCTTTATCTGCCGAAGGGTTGGCTTATCCTTTGTCTGTGTTTACCAATTGGTGGCAAGGGACTTTGAATGAGGCATTGGCCAGGCATTTTATAATCCGGACTGAAGGTAAGGTCTTAGTGTTCAGGGTATTCTAAAAGAAAAGACTCTTCAAGGAATGAAGAGTCTTTCAATTTTTTTATTTTGTAACTGATTATGCTTCTACAGCCGGAACAACAGAAACAGATCTTCTGTCATTGCGACCTACTTTGAAACATACTGTACCATCTACTAAAGCGAAAAGAGTATGGTCACGTCCCATACCGATGTTTTCACCCGGATGGAATTCTGTACCTCTCTGACGAACAATGATGTTACCTGCTTTACAAGCCTGTCCACCAAATATCTTAACGCCTAATCTCTTACTTGCTGATTCACGGCCGTTCTTAGAACTACCTACACCTTTTTTATGTGCCATTTCTTCTTAAATTTTAAATGATTAAGCAATAACTTGTTTAATAGTTAACTCTGTAAACTGCTGGCGGTGACCGTTCAGTTTTCTATAACCTTTTCTTCTCTTTTTGTGGAATACAAGTACTTTGTCGCCTTTTACCAGCGGAGATACTACTTCACAAACTACCTTGGCACCTTCTACAGTAGGAGCACCTACAGTTACTGTTCCATTGTTGTCTACCAACAATACTTTTTCAAATTCAACAGTTGCGCCGTTTTCTGCGTTCTGAATGTGGTGTACAAACAGTTTTTTGCCTTCTTCAGCTTTGAACTGCTGACCGTTAATTTCTACAATTACGTACATCTTTTTATAATATTAAACGGTTTTCTCCGTAAGGTGGAATGCATCACTGCCTTCACTTTTCTACCTCATCGGACTAAATCGGGCACAAAATTACTATATTTATTTATATCTGCAAAGAAAAACATCTTCTTTTTTCTTGTACTCAATGTTTTTATTCATATTGCATTTTGTGGATGCGCGATTGTATAAATAAGGTTTGTGTGATTGTACTTTTATTTACCCCATTGTATAATATAGGCTATCAATACAATGATGCCTATAATGATAGAACAGACTAGCATCAGTCCCAAAAAGCAATACCAAAACATGATTATTGTACGGCAGAAGCTTTTCCACCAGGAAAGTCCGAACAGTTGGCGGTAATCCCAGACAAATAATATAAAGATTGCTTTGTAACTTAAATCAAAAATATCATTCAAATGTGCTGTTCCGGTAAATGGCAGGATCAGTAAAGAAATCCATAAGATTTGGCAAGCTATATAAACTTGTGCAAAAAAGTTTTCCGTCAGATTTAGTCTACGTCCGATAGAGGTCCGGCTGAAGCTTAACCGAGTGCTTATTGTAAAAAGAGGGAGCAGAGCAAGGATGCTGAAGGCTTTGTTGCCATGTATCCAACTTTTCATCAGGTTACCGACTGCAGAGAGAAAACTATTTTCTGTGAAATAATTGTTAGTCATTTCGTTAAAGACATTTTTCATTTCACTTCCGGCTTCGCTCAAATCATTCCAGATATCTTGATCTTCATAGGGATTATCTTGTTGGGCCATGTTTGCCAATATGTTTTTTCTTATTTCCGATATGGTTGAGTCTTGTTTGTTGGCTTCTCTTCCTAAAGTGGCCATCCGTAAGCTATCTTGTCTTGCCAAAGTCGTACCAATTTCTTTCATCAAACCTCTCCAGTCATCAATCTCGCCGTTTTTTGCTTTTATTTTTTGTTTAAGCTCCTTTTTTATTTGTTTGCTTATTTCTTTTTTTAGCTCATTGGGGTCTTGATTGCTGAATTTTGCATCGATTTGTGCTTGTATTGATTCTGATAAACTGTGAGTTTGGGCCCACTGTGCACTGTCTGCATAGGTAATACTTTGTCCTAGATAATATTTGGTACAACTGTCTGATGTCTGTTCCTGTTGGTACTTGATGTCGTCCATCAGGCTGGCGATAGTAGGCTCTTCTTCCATTTCCTTTTCCGATAGTTTTATCGCTGCCGGGTCAATGAGCTGTACGCCCATGATGTATAGAGCAGCCAGAACGAACAAGGTTTGAAATGGTTTATAGTAATGTACACGTTTTCCCTTCAGATAATCCCGTATCATGTATCCTGGTCGGTAGAGTAGTTCTATCAGGTTACGGCTGAAACCATGGTCTATGTTAAAGAACCCACTTAAAATATTTTGAAAGGCATTTCGTATGGTAAAACGTGGCGTGTGGCGGTTTTGTCCGCAATGGGGACAATAATTTCCTTGAAACGTGTTTCCGCAGTTCTTACAGACGCAACATGTCGGATTCTCTTTTTTATTTCATGTTTCCCTCTTATTTGTTTTTTGATGGAGCAGTTTGTAGAAGGCTACTATTTTTGGGGAAAGCAGGAAGAATAAAAAAAGAACTTTTCCGAAAAATGTTTGTCTGGTTCGTAAGGGGTTGAATTTATGAATTAATGGAAGTAACGAAAGATTGTCTAGTATTTGCCGATGTGGGTAGACCATCAGTTCTTCACGGGTTGTCATGCCATTGAGCACACCTACGAAGTCCTACTTTGGCTGCTTGGGCGGTTTCTGCGTCCACTGTGCTGTCACCGATGTAGAGTGTTTCGCTTTTCCGGCGATGCAGCCGGCGTAGTGCTTTTTTATACCTTGGGGATCTGGCTTGGCTTGCTTTACATCCTCTCCTCCGATAATAATGTCAAAAAAATCTTTCGGAAAATGTTGGTCTACCATTTCGCGGATACGAAAACGGAATTTAGTGGAAATGATACCTATTTGGGCACCTTGGCTTTTCAGTGTTTTCAGCACGGTAACCGTTTCAGGAAAAAAAAAGTGTTGACAGTCATGTATGTATCTGCTTCCTTTACATATTCTTTTTTTTTATATTCGGCTAATGTTTCGGGAGTAGTGATTCCGCTTAAAATACTGAATGAATCTTCCAGTGTTTTTCCAATGGTGCGTTTTATGGCTTCATCACTGATGCCCGTATGCCCATGGCGTTCCAGTACATTACGAAAGCAGATAACGATGCCGCGTGAAGAATCGGCTAGTGTGTAATCAAAATCAAAAAGGTATGTTGTGTATTTCATTCTTTCAAATTAAATTCATTTTAGTGTAATGAATATATTGTTCGCAAGGATTTTGTCAAGGACGGCCTCCACTTAACCAGTGTTTACGGTAATAATCTTCATTCAGGCTGCTGATTATGACTCCCCGGCTGGTACTGGCATGGATGAACTTATTATCTTTCAAATAAATACCTACATGACTGGCAATCCGTTTTTTTCTGCCGTTATGGAAGAATACCAAATCTCCTTCGCGCAAGTTTCTCTTACTTACTTTATGGCAATCTTGGGTACGTTGGTCATCCGAGTTACGTTTCAATTTTTTGTGGTATACCTTTTTATATAAATGTGAAGTCAGTCCGGAACAGTCCACTCCCCGTTTGCTGTTACCACCGCCACGGTAGGGGACTCCCAGCCATGCTGCTGATTCTACGTACAGTTGGTGATTGTCTTTCATGTCAATATCCATATTCAGAGACGGATGGAGGCACGCGCCAGTTCTTTGTAGTTATAACGTGGGGCAGAGGTACCGCATGAAACCAACAACATGGTCAGTGTACCTAATACCAGCAAATGGGATAGTAGTTTTTTCATTCTGTTACATTAAAATAGTCCTCTAATTCCTTTTCGGCGGAATTCCCTTTATTGTCAATATCTCGGATAATCTTTCCGTTTTCCAACAGAGCGATGCGTGGGCATATATCTACTGTGTGGTTCAGATTATGGCTGGATACCAGTATGGTGGCTCCGGTTTCTTCATTATAAGCTTTCAGTAAATGCTTGATAATGCACTGCGAACTAGGGTCCAGAAAGTTGAACGGTTCATCTAGAACCAGTACCTGCGGTTGGTGCAGCATAGCCGAAATGATACCTATTTTCTGTTTGTTGCCTGCCGAATAGTTACGAATCAGTTTTTTTTGTCCGATGACTTCGCCATTCATAAAACGTTCAAACCTAGCGACACGTTTATCTACTTCTTCTTTTGTTAACCCGTACATTTTTCCTACAAAGTAGAAATATTCTTCGGGGGTAAGATAATCTATCAGGAAACCTTCGTCAATGAAAGCTCCCGTTATATTTTTCCATTCCTCACTCCGGCTCACATCGATGTTTCCGATATGTACACTGCCTCCGTCGGCTTTCAGCAAGTCCAGCATCAGGCGGAACAGGGTCGTTTTTCCTGCTCCGTTATTGCCCACCAGTCCCAACATGTCACCGCTTTGAATGGAGTAATTTTCTATGTCTACAGCCACTTTCGGGCCAAAGTTCTTTTGTAATTGGTTTATTATGATATTCATACGCAATTCGTTTTAACGTGAGTCACGGAAGCCTTCCATATTCTCATAACGGCGCTTCATGAAACGGTTATAGATATTTTTTATCCAAATATTGTGGGTTGCAATCAGTAACAACCCTATAATCATCATGATGATGCAGGCTGTATCCTGTTCAAAGAAAGCTGTCAGAGCTTTTTGTTGATAATCAAGGGCAGGAAAAAAGCACATGAGATGATAATGGTCTGGAATAAGGAACTTCCCCGATTGCTTCGCATGACATTGGCGTTTAACGGGAGTGTCTTTTTATTGTACACAGCCAGTTGCAGCATCATGGCGAATACGAATCCTGCTGTAAACAGCATATAGGATAGAGCCATGAGGAAGGGTATCTTGCCCTTAGCTACAGGGATCATCATAATCAGGAAAGGGATGAACACGATGATGCAGTTCAGGTAATACTTGGCACGAAGCAAGTTATAGATAGATTCCTTACGGCTCATAAGACCATCCAGATAGTTGCCCTCAAAAGACATCACTTGCCCCAGGGTCATGATACTTAAAATGGCAAAATTGTATATGCAGATAAAATTTATCATTCCTGTTCCGTCATACACATCCGTGAAGGCAATCAGTGCCGAAAAAAGCCAGCATGATGATAAATCCCATGCGGAATTGTGTCTTTACGGTTTTGTTACGGAAACACAGTTTTAGTTCCAGACGTAGATATTCACCTACGTCACCATAGCGGTCCAGGAATTTATATTCGGATACATGCTTCATCTTGGTGTCTTCCACTTTGGCTATTTCATTATAGATGAAGTGCAGCTGTAGCTTGCGATTTACTAGCAGAAGTAACAGAATGGCTGCTATGACACCTAGAAAGGCGAGTATGTTTCCTTCTATAAATCCTTCTCCCAAATTCATCATGAACGTGGAAACCGGGTTTCCTTCGGGAATAAATTCAGCTCCCGCTAATAATCCGTATACTCCGATCGGGAGAAGTATATAAAAAGCAGTTTCTCATTCAGTAAAGTTTTGCATATCAAATACCAATAACTGTTCATAACCATCAGAAGCCAAATGCCGCACAGATAGCATAGGATGCCCGTGAGTCCGTAGAAACGGATAATCGTAAGCAGAGCAAAAGGTATGATCAGGAAAAACCAGAAGAAATTGTAACTGCTGATTCCGGATTGTAAATGTAACAGGGTATCCACCAGCTTATTCTTTTTACCGGCATAAGCAGATAGGGCTTGATCTCTTGCGACATGGCCGGTTGGAGCATGAAGCGTAACAGGAAATCAAGTATCAGAAGATAAATCAACCCTTGGTTCATAATATGGTAAGGTTCCATGCTGGGAAAGATATCTTCAAAAGCAAAGGACAGCATGACCCCGATAAAGATGAGGTATGCTGCCCAAAAAGCGACCATAAAGTAAATTAAAAACTTGGCGAAGCGGTTCCTGTCAAATGCAGGATTCCGCTTGGCCGCAAGTTTTTGATTCTGTCTTATAATAGATAGAAGCATAGGCTTGGATTATTTTGTTTCTTCCGAGGTCATGCTTACTTCTACACGGTTATTCTGCTCCAACAAGGCTTTGGTAAATTCTTGCAGATCTTTAGCGGTAATGCTGTTTACGGTATTTGTGTAGCCGGTGTTCATATCTGTCCCTTCCCAGAAATATTCACCCAGTATATTTACCCAATAACTGTTTTCTTTGGCATTTTCCTTGTATTTCTTCAGCATGAATTCTTTTACCTTGTTCAAATTTTCGGCAGACGGTCCTTGGTCGACAAACTGATTCAGTTCATTCAAAATGATATCCGTCATTTTGGCACGTTTGGCAGGATCGGTATCGAAATAGATTTGCAGAACCGCTTTCTCTTTTTGGATATTTGGTCAGACTGCCGAATGCGCTTACTCCGTACGTACCGCCTTCTTTTTCACGCACACTTTCGGTATACATGATATTCAGTATCTGTGAAAGCATACTCATCATGATTTGGTTTTTCAGAGTATATGCACATTTACCATTGTTGATAACCAGTACAGAGGCTTTGGGCGTTTCCAGTTTTTTGCTGAAAATGTTCTTATAGTCGCCTTGGCGCATATCAATGTGATTGTCACGGAAGGTTTCCTTGCGGTTGACAGAAGGCAAAGCTCCCAGATAAGTTGCAATTAACGGCTCTACTTCTTCCGGTTTGATGTTTCCTACAAAGATGAAAGTAAAGTCGCTGGCGTCTTTGAAACGGTCTTTGTACATCTCCATAACTTTGGCATAGTCAATCTTGTCCACCATATCGGCTTTCATACGGATAGTACGCGGATGTCCCATATAGAGGGCTTTTTGCAATGTATCCTGTAAGGCAGTCATGGGGTTGGCCTCTTGATTTGCCAAAGATGCTTGCAGACGGTTCTTGAATGAAGTGAATGCATCATTGTCCATTCGTGGAGCCGTGAATGACAAATAGACTAATTGCATCAAGGTCTCAAAATCTTTGGGTGAGCAGCTTCCGCTCAGCCCCTCTGTATTGCCACCGACAGAAGCACTTACACTCGCTTTTTTACCTGCCAATACTTTCTCCAGATCAACATTGCTGAAGTTACCCAAACCGCCGATACTTGCCACATCATTCATGACATTGATATTGATAATTTCATCATTCGGGAACAAGGAACTGCCACCCGGACTGAAAGCTCTCATTCTGATTTCATCCGCTTTGAAATCGGTCGACTTTAAGATAACGCGTACTCCATTGGATAGAGTCAGGATAGTAGAACCGAACGGACCATTTTCCTGTTTTGTAATCTTTCCACCTTGGGGCTTTTCAGAAATCAAAGGTTCATCAGAAACTTTGTCTTCATAAGCAGTCAGTGTTTCAGCTTTTACCTTATTGACAGCAGCCAAAATTTCTTCCTTGGATGGAACTTTTAATCCTTCCTTTTCTGGGAAGAATACATTTACTACCAGATTGCTGTCGGTAACCAAGGCCGGGATCAGACTGTTTACCATTTCCACAGACAGGTTGGGGACGATCTGATTCATAATGGCATATTCATTTTCAATACCTGGAATCGGTTCGTTGTCAATGAAGTGGCGTACATATTCATCCACGTATGCACCGTTTTTCACTTTATTGCGTTCGTTGTATGCAGATTCCAGCATACGCAGATAATCCGCTTTGGCGCGGGCATATTCGGACGCGGTGAAACCAAATTTATGGACCCGTTCAATTTCGCGTACAATGGCGGTTATTGCACTGTCAATTCCATCTTCCTTGCTTGCTACTATTCCTGTAAAGGCATCTTTTGTTTTGGAAATCAGGAATTCTTGGTCGCTGACTTGAGCGAAGATGAAAGGAGGATTGGCTGTTTGGGTCAGTTCGTTCAGACGGGCGTTCAACATATTTTCTATCATGGATTTCATGTAGTTCACTACCAGATAATCCATGTTTCCCTTTTGTTCATTAGGAATAGCTTCATGTTTGTAGCATAAATAAGCTACTGGGTTTGCCTGTTCTTTATCTGTTTCTATTGCTACAATAGTTTCCTTATTGTCGGGAACTTGGAAGTATTCTCGTTCTGCCGGGTTGTCTGGCATTTTAATAGGAGAGAATATCTTCTTAATCTTTGCCTCAATCTTGTCTACATCTATATCGCCTACTACGACAATACCCTGTTGGTCCGGACGATACCATTTTTCATAATAATCGCGTAATGCCTGATAAGGGAAATTGTCTACTACTTCCATAATGCCGATGGGAAGCCTATAGGCATATTTACTTTCCGGATAAAGGGTAGGGAGGGCTTTTTCGTACATACGCATCATAGCGTTTGTGCTGGTACGCCATTCCTCATGAATCACACCGCGTTCGCTGTCTATTTCCTTAGGATCCAGTGTCAGGTCGTCGGCCCAGTCATGCAAAATCAGCAAACAAGAATCTACAACGCCGTCACGTATCACGGGAACATTGGAAATATTGTATACGGTTTCATCTATGCTGGTATAAGCATTCAGGTTTTCACCGAATTTCACCCCTATGCTTTCCAGATATTGGATGAGGGTTTTGTCGGGAAAGTTTTTAGTCCCGTTAAAGCACATGTGTTCTAAGAAGTGTGCCAAGCCTCGCTGGTTGTCTTCTTCCAAAATGGAACCTACTTTTTGAGCGATGTAGAAATCGGCTCTTTTTTCCGGGAGTTCGTTGTGACGGATGTAATAAGTCAATCCGTTGTCCAATTTACCGATGCGAACGTTAGGGTCCGTCGGGATGGGAGGCATTTGCTGTTGTGCAAAGCCCACCGACACGCTGCCTAGAATAATCCAGGCAGCTGCCATCTTCCTTAGAAAATGTGTCATAGTGTTTGTTGTGGGGTTAGTTTGTTTTTTATTATAATAAGTCGTTGGCAGATAGGTATCTTTCTGCTTCTATGGCAGCCTTGCAGCCACTTCCGGCAGCAGTGATAGCCTGACGATAATGCGGGTCGGCCACATCACCGGCAGCGAACACACCGGGAACCTTCGTACGCGGAGTACCTGCTTCTGTTATAATGTAGCCTACTTCGTCTGTGTCCAAATAATCCTTGAAAATGTCTGAATTGGGTTTATGGCCGATAGCCAGAAAGAATCCGTCAATAGGCAAGTCATAACGTTCTTCGTTGCATTCACCCTGACGCTTTACCAAATGAACACCTTCTACGCCATTCTCTCCGTATAAGCCGACAGCGTTGTGCTCGAACAGTACCTTGATGTTAGGATGGTTCATAACACGTGCCTGCATAATCTTGGATGCGCGTAAGAACGGTTTGCGTACAATCAGGTAAACCTGTTTGGCCAGTCCTGCCAGATAGACAGCCTCCTCGCAAGCAGTGTCACCGCCACCTACTACAGATACGGTTTTCTTGCGATAGAAGAAACCGTCGCAGGTGGCGCAGGCGCTTACACCCATTCCGGCATATTTCTGTTCGTCTTCCAGACCTAGATATTTGGCGGTGGCACCTGTGGATATAATTACAGTTTCTGCCTCAATCACTTTTTCGTCATCAATGGTGATACGGTAAGGACGTTTGCTCAGGTCGGCGGAGGTTGCAATGCCATTGCGGATATCCGCGCCGAAGCGTTCTGCTTGTTTGCGCAAGTCCTCCATCAGTTGGGTACCGCTGATACCTTCGGGATATCCGGGGAAATTTTCCACCTCGGTAGTGATGGTCAACTGGCCTCCGGGCTGTAGACCTTCATATAAGACCGGGGCGATGTTGGCACGTCCTGTATAAATGGCGGCGGTGTAGCCGGCAGGACCTGAGCCGATGATAAGGCATTTAACTTTTTCTGTACTCATAATACTTATTTCTTTACTTAATTTAATGAATATTATATTATCTCTCTATCTTGAACTCTGCTTGTTATCGTAAGTCTATCACTTCGGCATTTGGGAATTTCTTTTTATCAAACTTGAATGTCGCATTGTCCAGCGGCTGGTTGGTTTGGTAAGAAGTGACGATAATCTCATTTGCCGATTTATTACTTTGTTCTACCTTTATATATAAAGGCTGATATGTTTGGGAAACGAACAAGGTGATGGATGTGATATCCTGTTTATTCTCCGGAGTCAGTATCACTTCAAACCCCTGTTTGCCGTTACGGCTTTTGATCCCTGTATACTTATAATTATATCCGCTTTTGTAAATGGATAACAGTGCATAAGGGTTGATGGTTTGCAATTCTTCCGGGGTAGGATTGCTCACATTCACTTCTTCGCTGCTTTCCAGATAACTCCATTGCGTTGTTCCGTCAAACCAGCTTTGTATTCCGCCACTGTTCAGATAGAACCGGTTGCCTTTTAGCAATAAGGTTCCATTGCTTGTCCCTCCAAAGGTGGCACGGATGCCTCCGGCCTGTTGCAGGGCATTGGCGGTTTTGTCCAATATCTCCCGTGCCTGTTTGTCCTTTTGTGCGGATAGGCTGACTGAAAGGAAAAGGATTAATACCAGTAAATATGTTCTTTTCATTTTTATCATAACATTATTAAACAACTTATTGTTGCAGATTGTTCAATTTCATTTCCAGGTCTGTTTCATCCATGCAGAGTACGTCACGCGCCTTGCTTCCTTGAGTGGGGCCAACAATTCCAGCTTTTTCCAGTTGGTCCATGATACGCCCCGCACGGTTATAGCCGATAGAGAACTTGCGTTGGATTAATGAGGTAGAGCCTTGCTGGTGAATCACGACCAGTCTGGCTGCATCTTCAAACATAGGGTCTAACCGGTTCATGTCTACTTCGCCAACGCTGCTTTCACTCTCTTCGCCTACATATTCGGGCAACATGAATGCGGTGGTGTATCCTTGTTGTTTACTGATGTAATTGGCTATTTTTTCCACTTCAGGAGTATCCACGAATGCACATTGCACACGTACCGGATCATTACCTTGCAAGTAAAGCATATCTCCCTTACCAATCAGCTGCTGTGCTCCCGAACGGTCCAGAATAGTACGTGAGTCCATCATGGCAGCTACACGGAAGGCAACACGTGCCGGGAAGTTAGCTTTGATAGTACCGGTAATAATGTTCGTTGTCGGACGCTGGGTCGCGATAATGGCATGTATGCCTACTGCACGTGCCAACTGGGCGATACGGCAGATAGGTAATTCCACTTCCTTACCCGCAGTCATAATCAGGTCACCGAACTCATCAATGATAATCACTATGTAAGGCATGAAGCGGTGTCCTTTTTCCGGATTCAACTGCCGGTTGATGAATTTCGCGTTATATTCCTTAATATTACGGCAACCGGCTTTACGCAGCAAGTCGTATCGGCTGTCCATCTCTATACATAGTGAGTTCAAGGTTTGTACCACTTTGGTAACATCGGTGATAATCGCGTCTTCTCCATCCGGCAGCTTGGCCAGAAAATGCTTCTCAATCGGAGCATAGATAGCGAACTCCACCTTCTTGGGGTCTACAATTACAAACTTAAGTTCTGCCGGATGCTTCTTATATAATAAAGAGGTCACGATGGCATTCAATCCTACGGACTTACCCTGTCCGGTAGCGCCGGCTACCAACATGTGGGGGGCTTTTGCCAAGTCCACCATAAAGACTTCGTTCGTAATGGTCTTGCCTAACGCCACAGGCAGCTCATAGGTGGTTTCTTGGAACTTTTTGCTGTTCAGGATGGATTTCATCGGTACAATGCGCGGATTGGCATTCGGAACCTCAATACCGATAGTGCCTTTGCCCGGTATCGGAGCAATGATGCGGATACCCAGTGCCGACAAACTTAATGCGATATCATCCTCCAAGTTCCTGATTTTAGAGATACGTACCCCCTCTGCCGGAGTAATTTCGTATAATGTGATGGTAGGACCTACACTTGCCTTGATGGAACTGATTTCAATACCGAAGCTACGTAAAACCTTGATGATGCGGTCTTTGTTGGCGTTTTTGCTCTTCCATGTCAATATTAGGACCATCATCTTCATATTCATTTAGCAAAATCCAGACTAGGGAATTTGTAGTTTTCCAAATCCAGACGAGGGTTGTATGGTGGAAGTACGGGACCTTTGTACGCCTCGTCTTCTTCATTTGTTTCTTCACTGATTGAAAAATCAGGTTCATCTGTATTTTCAACTTCCTCTTCTTCGTTTGTGTAGGCAGGTTCTTCTATCACTGCCGGTTCGGTAACCTGCTTGCTCTCAAAAGGGAAGGGCACTTGTTCTTCCACTTCCTCTTCTTTCTTTGTCGGTTGTTCTAATTCGAAATCTACGATAGCAGGACCGGGATTAGAGAATTCTTTCCTGGATTCTTCCTTCCGGGGAGCTTCTTTAATCGGATTTTCTTCAGTTGCAGAAATTGTTTGATCCTCTTTTTTCTTTCGTCTGAAGCTGGGACGCAGTGCTTTACGGATAACCAGTATGGTTTCGTTACTTAAATAGATAAAGAACAATAGTGCCGCTATGAACAGCAATAATCCCAAACCTGGAATCCCAATTTGTGAAATCAGCCAATTGCTTACATTATGTCCGTGCAATCCCCCCGGATAGATAAAACTATCCCCAAAGGTGCCGTCAAAAATAAATCCCAATGTGATAGAGAACCAGATGAGCAGGATAGAACAGGACATAAACCATTTCCAGATACGGAACTGGTAAGCTTTCATTAATTTCATACCCACTACGGCCAGGAATAAAATGATAAAATAAGCAGCTAAGCCGAAACATTCGTTTATAAGGAATTCGGCAAGTTGTGCACCGCGTGCTCCGGCGTAATTTTTTACATGATTGGCGGTTTGCATCAGTTCACCCGGCTGCTGATTATCCAAAATACTTTGGTCGGCGGCCCCCGTAAAGAAGAAAGAGGTAAATGCCAGTAACAGATAAACTGCAAAAATTACACTGATCAATCCGATTACAAAATGTGTGGTTTCGTTCTTTAAAAAAGCGGAGAATCGTTTGGTAGATACCTTTTTAGGCTCTGTCTCCTTATCTGATTTTTTCTTTGCCATAGGTCTTCGTTCTATTTATTATTTCGCAAATGTACATGAAAAACATTAATTATTGCCTTATTTAATCTCTTTTTTCTTAACTTTGCGATTCAATTTTAATGTTTATGGAAAAGTACAGTCAGGTGATATTTGACAAAAATACAGTAGAATTTGTGACGGTGGCCGCCGAATATTGTGGCTTTCTGGAACGTGCCCGTGATATGAAATGCTATGACTTTGTAGATACCGCCTTAAAAATACTTCCGTTGCTTTATTTGAAAGCGACTTTGTTGCCTCCGTGTGAGCCGATAGGAGAGGACGAACCCGAAACCTTCGTTACTGAAGAAGATTATGAACTGATACGTAGGGCTATAGCCGGTGTGTTAGGAGCCAAGGATGATTATCTGGAAGTGTTCTTGCCGGATATGGTGTACAGTGACACGCCCATCAAAAAATGTATTTCAGAGGATTTGGCAGATATCTATCAGGATTTGAAGGACTTTATCAGTGTGTTCCAACTGGGACTGAATGAGACGATGAACGATTCTTTAGTGGTCTGCAAGGAACATTTCAGAGAGTTTTGGGGACAACGGCTGGTAAACACTATGCGTGCTTTGCATGATGTGAAGTACAGCCCTGCCGATGATGGCGAGGAGGAAGAAATGGAAGATGAGAATTCATTATTATGAAACAAATAAGGAAAACGATTACTAAAGCCGAGATAGCAGCAATGCCCAAGGTGCTTTTTCCGGGACGCATCTTCGTGATTTATACCGAGAGTGAGGCCGAAAAAGCGGTAGCCTATTTGAAAGATCAACGCATAGTGGGAGTGGATACGGAAACACGCCCTTCTTTTAAACGCGGTACTACCCATAAGGTAGCTTTGTTGCAAATATCTACGCAAGATACCTGTTTCTTGTTTCGCCTGAACCGGATAGGTATGCCCGATTCTCTGCAAGAGTTTTTGATGAGCGATACCTTGAAGATAGGTTTGTCTCTGAAAGACGATTTTAACTCGTTGCGGAAACGTGAGGATGTGCATCCCGACCGGGGGAAACTGGATAGAGTTACAGGACTATGTAGGACGATTCGGCATAGCTGACCGGAGTCTGCAAAAAATCTTCGCCAATTTGTTTGGCCAGAAGATTTCAAAAAGCCAGCGTCTTTCCAATTGGGAGGCGGAGGTGCTTGTGCAGCGAGGGACAGAAACTATATGCAGCCACGGATGCGTGGGCTTGTGTGGAAATTTACAATTGTCTGACGGAATTGGAACGTACGGGCGGTTATGAGATAACAGAGGAAGAACCAATAGAAACAACAGTAAATACAAATGGCTTATAAGAAAGTATACCTGAAACCGGGTAAGGAAGAGTCGTTAAAGCGTTTTCATCCGTGGGTATTCTCCGGGAGCTATCCAGCGCATTGAGGGAGACCCCGAAGAAGGCGAGATAGTGGATGTGTACACTTCGAAGAAAGAGTTTATAGCTTGCGGGCATTTCCAGATAGGAAGTATTGCCGTGCGCGTGCTCTCTTTCAAGGAAGGTGAGATTGATCATGAATTTTGGAAGCATAAACTGGAAGTGGCATACGATTTGCGCCGCAGTTTGGGGTTTGGCCGGTAATCCTGCAAACAATACTTACCGTCTGGTTCATGGCGAAGGAGACAACTTGCCGGGCTTGATTATTGATGTATATGATCATACAGCTGTGATGCAGGCACATTCGGCCGGAATGCATGTTTACCGTATGGAGATAGCCGATGCCTTGTCCGAGGTGATGGGGGATGTAGTCCGGAACATTTATTATAAATCAGAAACCACATTGCCTTTCAAGGCGGATTTGGGACCGGAGAATGGTTTCATCAAGGGGGAAGCTCCGAAAACATAGCGATGGAATACGGCTTGAAATTCCATGTGGATTGGCTGAAAGGTCAGAAAACAGGCTTTTTTGTGGATCAGCGTGAGAACCGCCATTTGTTGGAGCGTTATGCCAAAGGGCGTAATGTATTGAATATGTTCTGCTATACAGGAGGCTTCTCTTTCTATGCCATGCGTGGAGGCGCGAATCTGGTACATTCGGTAGACAGTTCGGCAAAAAAGCTATTGATCTTTACCAATATGAACGTGGAATTAAATTTTCCGGGTGATACCCGTCATAAGGCGTATGCTGAGGATGCTTTTAAATACTTGGATCGTATGGGGGGATCAATATGATTTGATAATTCTTGACCCTCCTGCATTTGCCAAACACAAGGATGCTCTCCGCAATGCATTGCGCGGCTATACGAAATTGAACGCTAAAGCATTTGAAAAATCAAACCGGGAGGCATTCTGTTTACTTTCTCTTGTTCGCAGGTGGTGGATAAGGTGAATTTCCGTAATGCGGTATTTACAGCTGCCACACAAAGCGGACGTAGTGTGCGTATTCTGCATCAATTGACCAGCCGGGAGATCATCCCGTAAATATTTACCATCCTGAAGGAGAGTATTTGAAAGGGCTGGTGCTGTATATGGAATAATTTGATTCGTTTGTATAATCATATGTAGTACAAAGGCGTTTTTACAGAATTTGAAACTGTAAAAGCGCCTTTAAAATTTAAATGATGTTAATTGAAAGCAAATAATTGTAGTGTTGTTATGTTTGATAACATAAAACTATTTATCTTTTGCACTGTGTTTTTTCATGGTATTAGATTTAAGGTTAATGAAGATTGGGTGTCTGGGATAGATACCCTTCTTTTTTTTTATATATATGATATAGGCCGTTTTTTTTTTAGGCTTCTTCTTCCTGAAAAAAGATTTGCTCTGTTTTTCTTTCACTTCTTACATTTTTCTCTTTTTTGGTGACAGCCCTCTGTTGGTTCTTCTTCAATGCTGGCGGCATAGTTTGTTCTGCCTGGGTTTAAAGCTTTATATACGCTCTCCTAAGTCTTTTCGGGCTGATGATTAAGGGGATTTGTATGCTTATGTAGTACAGACTCCGGCAGTGGACTGTACGGTCGCCTATAGTAGACTGTATAGTCTATTCCAATCGTCTGTACAGTCCACTGCCGGAGTCTGTATTAGGTGGCTGGAAGAAAAAGCTTAATGTAACAGAAGAAAATGCTTAGATGGCGGGTTATAACATCTTGGTAATTATAGTGTTGGTATAAACATGAAAGTAGTATAAATGGGTTGCCTCAATCATGAAGCTCACGGTGGCGCGTTATATAGAAACAGGAGGTGCTGAAGTAATTTCTGATATATTTTAACTGTGCCAGTACAGGATATAATTTTCGTGGCCGCAGATGGAACTTTTTTGTTGGTAGTGTGGGTTGATGAACCATAATTGTCTGTCGGTTATTTCGTATCCATACTTTTCAGCAAGTTGTTCAAAGGTGTCTATGGTCATGCGGCAGCGTTTGATGTCTGATAATTCTTCAATACATGATGGTGTTTCATGGAAACATCTGAGCAGAAACCGATAGAGTATACCGGGACATAAATGAATGAAAGGGAGAGAGGAGACGAACCGGTTGTGGCAAATTTGCTGATGTCCGCAAAATGGCATTTTCCAAGACGGGAATCCCAGAATATGATGCCTCTCTTAGCTAGAAGAGGAGAGAGGCAACGGAAGAATTCTTCTTTGTTACTGATGTGTTCAATAACATCGTGTATCAGGATGAGTTGGTAACGGGAAGCTGAGGAAAAGTTGAAGAAATTCCGTTGTGGTGAATTCTCCTTTGTAGCCGGAGGCGGTGAAGAAGGTTTCTGCCTGGTGTATGCGACTGGCTGCACGGTCTATTCCTGTTACCTTGCAGCCTAGTTCGGCAAAGGGAAGCAGGTTGCCTCCTTCTCCGCAACCTATTTCCAGTATGTGGGTGGAAGGGCTGAGGGAGATAAATTGTTTCACATAGTCTATATAGAAACTACGGGACGTATTCGCCAGCTCGTTAAAATAACATTGTCTGTCTTTATGTCTTTTTTGCATGGTTGTTTTTTTTATCTTATAGATACAAGGATGGACAAAAGACTGCATGAAGTTTCCTTAATAATTCCAGCGCACCCCAATTGCAGGTTGAAATGGAGCGGGTGTTTGTCACGTATGGTGTTTTTAAAAGCTGCCGTCCTTGAAATAAAAAAAAACTGCTCCGGGCTCTATGAAAGCACCTAGGGTGGGATTTATATTATATTGTATTCCCAATGCGGCGTGTATGGAGAATTGGAAACGGTTTTTATTTTCAGATTCTCTGTACTGGAATAGATTTTCTCTTTCTGAACGATGAAATCTTGTTCCAGTTTACCCGAAACGGATTTGTCTATTGTGCCTCCTCCTGTGGCATAAAAGGAAAAGGTGCGGGTGGTATAAAGCCGGCGGTCTAATTTCACGGACAAGCCTATGTAGTGGAGCTTTTGTCGTTTAACCCACTTGGAATCTTCTCCTATGGAACTTTCGGACGACAGATAGGTGTATTGCAGTCCCGCGCTGACCCCCCAGTGCCTGCTTATAGATTTACGGAGCGAAAGCTCAATGCTGACGGGGAGATTATAATGGGTATATTCTGTCATGGGCCGTCCCGTGTTGTCATTTGCTATTTGTAGTAGAGCTTCGTAAGCTTGTGCATCGGGAAAGTCCGATGGATATTCCTGCAAATAGTCTTTGAAGTCACTCCAATACATAATTTCATCCTTATGAGAACTCCCTATGTCTCCCCGGGAAAAAGTTTTGTTTATGAAGCCGGTACTTGCTCCGTTATTGCCGGCAGATATGGCAAGTGCCAAAGTATATCCGGAACGCTTATACGGTAATGCAAAGTGCTTGTGTCCGGAAGGGCGCTTGTGTACAGATTCTGTATCCCGGATTGTATCTTGTACCGGGGGCATACATTCTGTTTCTATATTATTTGCCGTATCGGTGTGGATACTTGTTTGGATTGGCGGCCTTGTCAAAGGAAGCTGTCTTTGATTTGGTCCTGTCCTGTAACAGTTTGTTTTCAGGCATAATGGAAAGGCTGCCTGTAATGCTTCTTGGCTGGCATGCCGGTAAGGATACAACAGGTGAGGCTGCTTCATGTTTTTCTGTCTGTAAAAAATAAAAAGTAGTGGCAAAAGGTATGAATATCAAGAAGAAAACGGCTGCTATACGCATCGTTTTCATCCTTCTTCTCTTATGTAGATAGGGAGTGAAAAATTCCGTTTGAAAATGATTCCAATCATTTCCTGGGAGTGGCTTTTCGTATTCGTTAACCCGTTGTTTCAAGTGGTCTATCCACGGTTCTTCTTCCTGTTTCATAATGATTGTCGAGTTAAGTATTCTTTAATTTTCTGAGCAAGTATACATTTGGCGCGGTACAGTTGTGAGGAGGATGAATGTTCGTTAATGCCTAATGTCTTCGCAATCTCCTTATGAGGCATTTCCTCGAATACGGCCAAGTTCAGTATGGTGCGATAGCCTGTCGGTAATTCAGCTATGAATTTCATCAGGGTTTCAATAGGAATTGAAATCATATCTTCTTCGTCCACAGGTTGCATGTTTTCTTCCAGGTCATCTACAGAAAGGAAAGAGCTGTTTTTCTGTTTGCGGAGATGGTGCAAGGAGGTGGTTACCATGATACGGGTGATCCAGGATCTGAATCCATGCAGGTCGGTGGCATGTAGCTGGCCGATGGCGGAAAATACTTTGACGAATCCATCGTGCATGACGTCCAGTGCCGAATCTTCGCCTACATAGCGATAGCACACTCCATACATTTGGCGGGAGAAGAGCCTGTATATGGTTTCCAAAGCTTCCCGCTTTCCGGCTTTACATCCCTCTATTAGTTCTGTGTCATTCATTCTTCTTTTGTCATGTTATTATATGAAGATACAGGAGAGGGTAAAAGACTGCATGGAAACAGAAGTTTTTCTGAAAATAAATGTAAAAAGAAGATAATTGTCTGCATTTGTTAGGTTAAAACAAAACAGATGAAAAATATGAGAATACAACTTTATGCAACACTGGCTTGCTTTCTTTTAACTTTGGTCACAACTTACGGGCAGGGCTGAAAACCTTATGTGGAAGCAGGGATGAATGATTGTATGGCGAACGTTTCATTGTTTATAATCCGTACTGCATATGGTTCGGAAGCGGAAAAAGATAAATCTGCTTGCAGGATTGTTGCAGAAGGCAGGATTACAAGGCGAGATTAAGGTTGCCTGTGGAGTGGAAGCACTAGGTCGTTTGTTTGGGATTAAGCGTTATCAGTCAGTTGTTTATGGATTTTCTATCATAGCGGGGCAGACAGGAATATCAGCCTGTCAATACGCTGGATGGTAAAAAGATGGTTTTGAAAGAGAGGAAGCGACAGGGTAAAAATTGGTTGAAATGGTTGAAAAGTTGGTCATCCTTTGAAAAAGGGAAGGCCGGCTTTTCTTATTTTCCATCGGAGGATTTACATTTGTGGTATTTAAAACCTATAAAATGAATGATATGAAAGGAAAACAGGGTCTGGTTTGTATGGGCTTGTTGCTGGTGCTCTCTTCTTGTTGTCACACCGGTAAGCAAATCACAGCTTCTGGATTACAGCGGAAGGATTTTCAAACAGAAGTGAATGGGCAGCATACCGATTTATTTACATTGAGCAACAAGCAGGGAATGGAGGTCTGTATCACAAACTATGGGGCACGGGTGGTTTCTATCCTTGTCCCCGACAGAAATGGAAAACGGGAGGATGTGGTGTGCGGATTTTCCACGATTACTGAATATATGGAGCAACGGCAGAATTTTGGTTCTACGGTGGGGCGTTATATAGGACGTATTCTGAATGCGCGTTTCACGCTGGATGGAGTAGAGTATAAGCTGGTCCCTCAACAATGGGAAGTCCGGGCATATATCACATGGAGGGAATCCCGGCTTTGCCGATAGAATATGGAAAGTGGAGCAGGCAGATACACATAGGGTCCGTCTATCTTATCTCTCTCCTGATGGAGAAAATGGTTTCCCCGAAACCTGAAAGTGACGTTGGTCTATAGTCTTGGTGAGGATGATAATGCGTTGGATTTGACATACGAGGCAACTACGGATGCACCCACGGTACTTAATCTTTCCCATCATTCTTTTTTTAATATTTCGGGAAATTTTACGAAAAGCGTGGAGGACCAGCAACTTTGGGTAGACGCAGATCGTTTTACTCCATACGATGATAAGAAATGTGTTACAGGAGAATATCTTCCGGTGGCCGGTACTCCCCTTGATTTTCGTATGCCGCATACTATCGGAGAATGTATAGATGCGGATCATCCCCAATTGAAGGTGGTAAACGGATATGATCATACTTGGGAATTGAATACGAAAGGAGATGATACAAGGCCGGCTGCCTGGGTGTATGATCCAGCAAGCGGGCGTAAGATGGAGATCTTCACCACCGAGCCGGGAATGCAAATTTATACCGGTAATGGACTGAAAGGAAAAATGACAGGTAAAGGGGGGATAGCTTATCCTTTCCGTTCGGCGGTATGTTTCGAAACGATGCATTTTCAAGATAGCCCCAACCAGCCCGGATTTCCTAGTACTGTACTCCGTCCGGGAGAGGTCTTTCGTAGTCATACGGTTTATAAGTTTGAATAATTGGTGCATCCGTCAACTGGCTGATGTGCCAATTAGCGGTGCTATATATGCCCATACGGTTATTGGTATATTGGTAAATTGACATGTCAGCAAATTTTTTTTTCATTTTGATGTAACGTTTCCCTACCTCTATGTGTCATACTGGTGAACATGGAACAAAATAGATTTGAAATAGAGGCAAAACGAATGCGGCCGGCTTTGTTAAGAATGGCTATCCGTTATTTGGAAAACTCCGACGAGGCAGAAGATGCAGTGCAAGATGCACTGTTGAAACTTTGGTTTCTTCGTGACCGTCTGGACCAATACCGCAGCGTGGATGCATTGGCTATTGTTATAACCAAGCATTTGTGCATCAACCGTCTGCGAGGCACTCGGATAGAGAAAGTCGATTTGGAGCAGGGCATCAGCATTGGTGGAGGTGAAAATCCTGAAATGAAACTGGTAGAGGAAGAGAATATGCAGGAGATACTGGAAGTAATAGGTACTTTGCCTGACTTGCAACAGTCTATTCTCCGCATGAAGCACCTGGAAGGTTTCGAAGTAGAGGAGATAGCCCGTCTCACAGGAAGTACGCCGGTGGCGGTACGAACCAATTTGTCGAGAGCTAGAAAAAGAGTAAAAGAACAATTTATGATACACAGTAAGGTATGGAATTAGATAAGAGGAATATAGAAGAATACATTAACCGTTTCCTGGAAGGGGAGACCACGAATGCCGAGGAGCAGGCTATTTATCGCTTCTTCCATACAGGGGATGTACCTTCTCATCTGATGGGATATGCTCCGATGTTTGCCTGGTATGAGGGAGGTATGCAGGGAGAACCGGGTATGTCGCAGCCAGACGGTCAGGAGGAGGTTGCCGGAGGGAAGAGATCGGAAAAGATACCGGTGGTTGGAAAAGAAGGCTTTTATCAGCGTATTCCGGTAGCTGTCTGGAGTGCCGGTATAGCGGCAATGATGGTCATTGCGCTGGGGTTAGGCTTGATTTTTTCTATTCGGAGAACCAAGCAGGCGGAAGTGGTGAATGGTCGTGCTACGAAGGTAGTTATGTGGAAGTGGGAGGCAAGCGAATTTCGGATGTGAAACAGATTATGCCTTGTATTATTGAAACACTGGAAGAGGCGGAACGGGTGGAGAAACTGGCTCAGGAGCGTGTGGAGGAAATTTGTCGTTCCGAGAAAGAGATAGAAGAAAAGGAATTATTGGTAAGCGAATAAAAAACATAAAAAAAATAAGATATGAAAACAAGATTTATTTTAGGAAGTGCATTGGCGGCTGTTTTGCTGATGTGGGGTGGAACAGGTAAGGTTATGGCCCAGAAGAATATTGATAAAATGGCGGCGGAACTGGAAAAACGGGATGATGTGGCTATCAATTCTGTAACGAAACGTGACCCTAAAACCCGCAAAGTGGTGAAGGTGGTGAAAAGTTTCTCGTTAAAGGATGAGAATATAGGTGCAAGGTTGATTGAGGCTTTCGAGAAGGATGAGGAATATGCCGAAACTGCCATCAAGGATATGCCGAAGGGAAGAGGCAAGGCGCAGAAAGCGAATTTTACGTTCATTTATAAGACGGATAATGAGAAACGTACTTACACCCTTAAATGTCAAAGAAAGCGGAAGTGTAAGCATGACCGTCATTATCAGTCCGATGAAGGATGGGCAAGAAGTGGGTTCTGTTGTCCTTGACCCGGAATATTGGGATTCGTTCAATGAGCAGATGGCCGAATTAGGGAATAATCTAAGGGATTCCGGTATAGAGGTGCGCCAAATGAGTCGGGAAGAGATGGAGAAGATGCAGGAAACTATCCGCCAGTCATTGAAAGGACTGGATGCTTATGCCATAGCTGAATAGATGATGGCATTATTTTTCACGAACACAAGATAATAAAACACTCTCTTTTTGGTTAGATTACAAAAACTTTTTAATTGTCTTGCCTTTCCGGAAGTTGTGAAACTGCCGGAAAGGCTTTGTTTTTTAAGATGAATCTCCATGAAAAATCGAATTGTTTTATATCTTTGCAAGTAATATAAAAAACACACATTAAAGAAGAAAGATGAAAAACGAAATTACCGGAATGAAACTCAGACTGATAGTCATGAACTTCTTGCAGTTTGCCGTATGGGGGGCTTATCTTACTTCCATGGGGACGTATTTGTTTAATATTGGCTTGGGGGCCAAGATAGGTCTGTTTTACGCCATGCAGGGGATTGTTTCCTTGTTTATGCCTGCCATAATGGGAATTATTGCCGACAGGTGGGTGCCTGCTCAAAAATTATATGGTTTCTGTCATTTTATGGCTGCCGTGTTTATGGTGGCTGCCGGGTGGTATGGCTATGTGGATGGTGAAGCGGTTAATTTCGGTACTTTGTTTACATTTTATTCTCTTAGTGTAGCTTTTTATATGCCAACATTGGCTTTGACAAATTCGGTAGCCTATACCGCACTGGATAAAGTAAAACTGGACCCTGTCATCGCTTTTCCTCCCATCCGTATTTTCGGAACGATTGGTTTCATCTGCTCCATGTTGCTGACGGATATCTTGGGATTCCAAAATAATTATATGCAGTTTTTTTCTTGTGCTTGCTTTGGAGTGATACTGGCGGTTTATGCGCTTACTTTGCCTGAGTGTCCTGTAAGTCGTGGTGGAGAACAGAAATCGTTGGTAGATGCTATGGGATTACGGGCGTTTACACTGTTCAAACAGAAAAAGATGGCTATTTTTCTTTATATTTTCTATGTTGTTGGGGGTTTCTTTACAGATAACCAACGGTTTTGCCAATCCGTTTCTCAGCAGTTTCAAGGGAGTTCCGGAGTATGCCGATACGTTTGGAGTGAATCATGCCAATGCATTGATATCTTTGTCGCAGGTGTCGGAAACATTGTGTATCTTATTAATACCGTTTGTGTTGAAGCATTTCGGAATCAAGCGTGTTATGCTGATAGCCATGTTGGCATGGGGACTTCGTTTCGGATTGTTCGGACTGGGGAATCCCTGGGCCGGGTGTCTGGATGTTTGTACTGTCCATGATTGTGTATGGGGTGGCTTTCGACTTCTTCAACATTTCTGGTTCGTTGTTTGTTAACAATGAAAAACTGATTTATCCATCCTTTCCAGTGCTCAGGTATTGTTCGTGATTATGACAAATGGTATTGGCGCTACGGTGGGAACGTTGGGAGCTCAGGCAGTGGTAAATCGTTTTGTTGATATGAACAGCAGTGCTCCGCAGATGGAGGGATGGAGCATGACATGGTTTGTCTTTGCGGGATATGCCTTGGCGGTTGCGGTATTGTTTGCTGTCATATTCAAGTATAAGCATCGTCCCGGGCAAGTTTGATAAATTATTTTTTGACCGTTTCCGATGTAGACGGGAATGGTGGAAGGAAAGTTAAATTATGGATGAAATAGAATTGAAGGTACATGATATGTCCTCTACATTGCAGCCGGCGGATGCATATGCGTTGGTGTTGGAAGAAGTGAACGGCAACCGTAAGCTGCCTATTATTATCGGTTCGTTGGAGGCGCAGGCTATTAAGGTGGTAATGATGGGCTATAAGATGCCCAGACCATTGACGCACGATCTTTTTCTGACGGTGACCAAAGAGTTGGGGACTGCTTTAAAGAAAGTATTGATATATAAGGTAAAGGATGGAGTCTATTATTCCTATCTGTTTTTGGAAAAGGAAGGTGAGGTATTTAAAATAGACTCACGTACTTCCGATGCGATTGCGTTGGCTATGCGTTGCGGGTGTCCTGTCTATACTACTGATGAGATTATGGAAAGTGAGCAGTTGCATGAAGTTGGGAGTACGGCATTTTCTGTCAATGTAAATACAGTTGATGTGGTGATGCTGAAAGAAGCATTGTCAAAGGCTATAGAAGAAGAGAATTATGAGCAGGCATCCCGTTTGCGTGATGAGATAAAACGACGGGAACAAGAGGAGGAGAATACAATAGCTTGATATATAAATTGAAAAAACAAGAAGAACTATGCATGTTTTTTATACCCCTGATATAGCGAGTAACCTTGAGCTTCCGGAAGAGGAAGCAGGACATTGTTTACGGGTTTTGCGCCTTTCCATAGGCGATGAGATTATGTTGACCGATGGGAAAGGTTGTTTTACAAAGCTGTAATCAGTGCTGCAAGCGGTAAACGTTGCCAAGTGAAGGTAACGGAAACGATTCCGCAGGAAAAAGGGTGGAGCGGTTGGTTGCATATTGCCATGGCTCCCACTAAAAATATGGATCGTACTGAATGGTTTACAGAGAAAGCGACTGAAATAGGCTTTGATGAACTGTCTTTCCTGAACTGCCGTTATTCCGAACGGAAAGTAATCAAGAAGGAACGTATTGAAAAGATTCTGGTATCGGCAGTGAAACAATCGTTGAAGGCGACTATGCCGGTGCTGAATGAAATGACGGACTTTAATAAGTTTGTTTCACGGGATTTTAAAGGGCAGAAGTTCATCGCCCATTGCTATGAAGGGGAAAAACCTTTGTTGAAAGATATATTGCGTTCCGGAGAAGATGCTTTGGTGATGATAGGTCCGGAAGGAGATTTTAGCGAGGAAGAAGTGGCTAAGGCTATAGCGGCGGGTTTTCAGCCTGTCAGTTTGGGAAAGTCCCGTCTTCGCACGGAAACAGCTGCATTGGTAGCCTGTCATACGCTGAATTTATTAAACCAAAAATAAGAATATGAGAAAAGGTATTTGGGGATTTGCACTCGTAGCGATAGTGCTGCTTATGGCTTCTTGTTCGTCTGAAAGTGAGTATGCCAACGCTATTCCTAAGGATGCGGCAATGGTTATGTCATTCGATTTCAAGACGATGGCGGAGAAGAGCGGCATAAACGGTAAGGGAGGAGAAAAGGTTGTGGCCAAACTGACGGACGCATTGAAAAGCGGTTTGGAGGGTGAAGCTTACAAGACTGCCGAGAAGATTATTCAAAAATCCGTCTGAATCGGGCTTGTCTTTTTACCGATAAGGTGTATATGTTTATCACTCCTCATTCTAATGCTTTTGCTTTATTGGCGAAAGTGGATGATGAAGGTAAAGTGGAAGCTTTGCTGGAGGCATTAAAGAATGAGCAGATATGTACGGAGTTGAAAAGTGAAAGCGGATGTACATGGACACAGATGGGTACGGCGCTGTGCGCTTTTAATAAGGGGACTTTCTTATTGATGGGTAGTAATAAAGGAGATGCCCTCAGTTTGAAAGGAAGTTTGCTTTCATTGATGCGTCAGGATGCTGAAAACAGCTACGTAAAGACTACAGACTTTGGTAAGTTGGCTTCGGCAAAAGGTGAAGTCGTTACAGTGATGAATATGTCGTTCATTCCTAATGATATTACCATGCAGATGCGTATGGGAATGCCCGCCGATTTGAAACTGGAAGATATCAAATATCTGGTTTCCGCCACTTTCGAAAAAGGCAAAATTGTAGTGGACGTGGAAACTTTGATTGAAAACAAGGATTTGATTGCTATGTATGAAAAACAGTCGGCTGCTTCCTCATGTATTAAAGGAGCCTGTTTAGAGTATTTCCCTGCCAATACGTTGGTTTGGGCAGGAGGTAATATCAATGGAAAGGGTATTTATGATTTGCTTTGCGAAAATCCTACCATCAGGCAAGCGTTGGATAATTCGATGTTACCAATAGATATTGAAGGTATATTCTCTTCTATTCATGGAGATGTTGCGGTTGGCTATAATTCCTTGTCGAATAATGACTTGCTGATTTATGCTGATGTAACGAATAAAGACTTTTTGCAGTCCTTCGAAGACCTGAAACCTTTGTTGGCTATGACCGGTGGGCAGATGCAGTTGAACTCTACGGGTAAAGACCAATACGAGTTCCGTATGTATCGCCAAAGCATTTGGTTTGGTGTGAAGGACAATCTGCTTTATATCTCGAACAATGAAAGACTGGCAGATGAGGCAGGCCGCCGTTACGGAGTTTCTTTGCAGAATACTCCTTGGGCCGGACAGGTGACAAAGAACCGTTTCTTTATGGCGTTCAATGCGGCGCAGCTGGTGAAGGATGTTCAGGAGAATCCCCGGTTAACCCGTATGCTGGGCAGCGATGCCCCGCCATGTTCAATGCCATCCTGGGACCTTGCGACTATATGGATGTGATGGCTCCCGATTGGAAAAGCGCCCAAATGAATATTGTTATGAAAGATAAAGAGGTCAACGTGCTACAGTTGATTGTACGTGGATTGGAGAATTTATGAACACTATAGAATTACAACAGACCCTCCCTGCCGTTTTTGCAGGGAGGGATTCTATTATATCTGATGTCTGGCATCAGTCGTTGACTCTGAAGCGTGGAGAAGCTTATTTGGTGGAGGCAGCGTCCGGTACAGGAAAATCATCGCTTTGCAGCTACATATACGGATACCGTAACGACTATCAAGGTATCATCTGTTTTGACGGGAAAAATATTCGTACGCTTTCGGTGTGCGACTGGGTGGAGATTCGGAAATGTTCCATCAGTATGTTGTTTCAGGAATTACGTTTGTTTACAGAACTGACAGCGTGGGAGAATGTGCAGTTGAAGAATTCGCTGACCGGATTTAAATCTAAGAAAGAAATCAAGGCTTGGTTTGAACAGTTCGGCATTGCCGATAAATGGGATACGCCAATAGCTAAAATGTCTTTCGGACAACAGCAGCGTGTTGCGTTGGTCCGCGCCCTTTGCCAACCTTTCGATTTTATTTTTCTGGATGAACCTATCAGCCATCTGGATGAGGAGAATGGACGGATTATGTCCCGGATATTGGTGGAGGAAGCGGATAGACAGGGGGCAGGTATCATTGTGACCTCTATCGGCAAGCATTTGGAGTTGAACTACACAAAAACGTTGAAGCTATGAGGTTGGTCTGGAAATTATTACGTCAGCATATCAGCTTTTCACAATTGGCGGGTTTTTTCTTTGCCAATCTGTGCGGTATGGTCATTGTGTTGCTGAGTGTTCAGTTTTATAAAGATGTGTTGCCGGTTTTTACAGAAGGTGACAGTTTCATGAAGAAAGACTATGTGATAGTAAGCAAGAAAGTGAGCACATTGGGTTCTTTTGTCGGTAAAAGCAAGACTTTTTCCGAACAAGACATTGCTGAAATCAGCGAACAGCCGTTTACCAAAGGGGTAGGGGCTTTTATCCCTTCCCAATTTAAAGTGTCGGCAGGCATGGGGATGGAGAACGTGGGATTGCACATGTCTACAGCCATGTTCTTTGAGTCTGTTCCCGATGAGTATGTGGATGTGAACCTGGATAAATGGGAGTTTGATGAATATGAACGGGTCGTTCCTATTATCATCCCCCGTAATTATCTGAATCTGTATAACTTCGGTTTTGCACAAAGCCAGAGCCTGCCGCAATTGTCGGAAGTGGTGATGGGTATGGTTAATTTGGATATACGTATTACCGGTGTGGGGCGTACGGAAAACTTTAAAGGAAAAATAGTTGGTTTCTCTAATCGTCTGAATACGATTCTTGTTCCGGAAACATTTATGACGTGGGCCAACAATGAGTTTGCCCCGGGGCAGAAAAGCGAACCGTCACGACTGATTGTTGAAGTGAACAATCCTACGGACGACCGTATTGCCAGATTCTTTAAAGACAAGGGATATGATACGGAAGATGACAAGTTGGATGCGGGAAAGACTACCTGGTTCTTGAAAGTGATTATAGGAATTGTGCTTTCTGTAGGTTTGCTTATCAGTGTGCTCTCTTTCTATATTTTGATGCTCAGTATTTATTTGTTACTGCAAAAGAATACATCCAAGTTAGAGAATCTGTTATTGATAGGTTACAGTCCGGCTAAGGTGGCGCTCCCTTATCAAATGCTGACATTGGCACTCAATGCTGTGGTGCTGTTTTTATCAGTGGGAATTGTGATTTATGTGCGGAGTAACTATATGGATATGATAGGAAAGTTATTCCCACAATTGGAAGAAGGAAATTTAGGATCGGCCTTGGTTATAGGTGTTTTGCTTTTTGTGGGTGTATCCTTATTTAATATAGTAGCGGTACGTCGTAAAGTGGCATCTATATGGATGCATAAAGGTTGATAATAGTTATGGTATCTCAGACAGAATTTACGCTTCGTCCCCGTACCAGGGGATTTCACCTGATTACTGATGAAGTGGTGCGCAATTTGCCGCCACTTCCCCAAAACAGGTTTGCTTTTATTTGTTCATCAAACATACTAGTGCGGCATTAAGTATCAATGAAAATGCCGATCCGGATGTCCGTACGGATATGGAATCTATTTTTAATCATTTGATAAAGGAACGTGAGCCTTATTACGAACATACTTTAGAAGGTTGGGATGACATGCCTGCTCATGCAAAAGCAACAATTATAGGCGTCAGCCTCACTATTCCTATTACAGAAGGTCGGTTGAATATGGGTATTTGGCAGGGAATTTACCTTTGTGAGTTCCGCAACCATGGAGGTGGTCGTAAAATTGTAGCTACTGTAATGGGGGAATAACTTTTTCAGATGTTCATCCGGGTTATTATTTATTTAAAAAAATAGATTAATTCCACTTTAATCAGAACTCTTTTTTTAACTTTGTACCAATTCTTGAAAACAGATGAAAATTCATTTGAAAACAAGAAGGAACATATATAATTAAGAGCGTTTAAAATATTACCTTGTCTTAGAAAATCCCCAATTTTCAAAGCTGCACAAGTGTAATACAACAAGCGCTCACGTCTTGTGTTTATACTCCTTAACAGGATTAGTATATTCATAAAGACGTGGGACACTGTTGTTATTATTTGTGCAGCTGGTATGGGGATACCTCTAAGGCAGATAAAATATTAAGCAGGTCCCACGTCTCTTTTTTTATGTCTGTACCATAAAAATGAACGGATAAAAAACTAGCCTGAGTGATGAAAATTATTGTTTGGAATTCGCAGGATAAATGTGTGGCTGATTATCATAAATTGATAAGAGGCTGCGATGTGTTGTGCCTGTTGGATTGCGGGCAATGGACGGTTCCGGTGTATGCACTTCAGATACAGAATGGTCTGTTTCACTGGAAAGATGAGCATGAAGGCCTTTCCTATGATATATTTTATTGCTTGGAGAAGGTGGCGTTTATATGTCGGGATGGTTTGTACAGCGGAGAATTTGTTCTATATAGCATTCATTCCAATATAGGATCTTTGGTAGGTATTCGTTTGCAGGATGATTTTTTGGCTGTTTGCCAACCATGAGTCTAATCGGACAATGCCTGTCATATAGGTGAGTTTTATTTGCGTGAAATCTCAGATCGTTTCAGAAAGGCAGCTTTTGTAGCCGATTTTAAGGAAAAGTCTTATTCTTGGGCACAGGAAACGATAGGTGGATTATATTGTATCGCTCCTCCCAAAGGATACCACCCGCATACCATCAATTATTTATTTACCATTCATGTGGCCTGTACGGATTTCTATTTGTTGGAAGGCTATAGTAGGGGGCTTCCAATCAGCCTACTTTCTGTAAATTGGAAATTTAATATGTTCCGGATTATAATTTTTTCACTTTTTCCTTTGATAATAAAAAGAATTAGTGTATAT
>VOFK01001226.1_pt1 | contig 59191 bp, 42 predicted proteins | sample 5384121 | NCBI WGS metagenome assembly VOFK01 (sample SAMN12384730, study PRJNA508395) | human gut metagenome | isolation source: healthy gut J | host: Homo sapiens | reverse complement strand
CTGACGTAGCGCTGCGGCGTGAGCACGGTTCGCTGCGTACGTTCGCGTGGCAATATTCGCGTTTCCCGGTAAGAGCTTACTTCTTCAGCCAGTTCCATCTTTGCAGTTTTGCACTCTGAATCTGCAATGGCTTTCAGTGTTTTGAAACGCTTCATCGCTTCCAGCAAGGATCCTGCTCGGAAAGCCCGTCCATTTCGCAACTGCCACCATCATGACAGCCAAAAAGTGGCGCCCCACCATCAAAGTCCATATTTATTTCGCGCGTTCTGCTGTTCGAAGGTAGATGACGACATTGTCCGTTGATGCGTGCTACGCGTACTTCAAAATGGAGTCCCGTTGAAGCGGGACATTCCTGAAACTGCAAGTGCGGCTAGAAGCTCTGCAGGCTCCGGCCAGAGCTGTCCGGGCATATCCCCGATCTGCCCGTAGAGAAAAGAATGCTGTTTACGGCCCTATACCTCTGCATGGAAATCATCCCTCGAGGGAAATAAGTGCGGCAGCTTACGGTCCAGCAGGCGGCAAGTGAGGTTTCGTGAGGTCGCTTCGCGCTTTTGTTGGCTCACACCGACGTCCGAAATACGGAAATTTTCTTTGCTGCTACCATAATGGCGCATGAAATCTGTTTCCGGGAACTTTGCGTCATGGCGGCACAAACGGTAACTAAAAGCATGGTGTTACCATACAACATTACAGAACAAATCTGCCTGTTTTTGCCGCTTTCAAGAACTGCGAGCATTGATGAGTTTCTGCCATGGGAAACTCGTCGTCTTGCTGGTGATCATAAAAATATTTTATATCTAATTTTCTTTCAAAAAATTCGTTGCAAAGATACATAATTTATTCATGTAAATGGTGGGAATGAATAAAAAGTTTGTATTTAGTTGTTTTTGAGGTTTTCTATAATATGTGGAAGGAGAACGAGGAAAATGGCGACTACGAACTTGAAAGCTATATTTGCAGGCATCTGTCTTGCAAAACAAAACTGAAGGCCACGGATATGAAAGAGAAAGAATCTATGGCACTGCTGCAACAGTGCATTGCAATGCATCGCTAAACTCGAACACAGCAGGTAAGCTGAGGTGCTCCGGTTGCCGACGGCAAGAGCGTATATTGGAGACCTCGGCATTGGAAGGTATCGTTCACTCGGATTCTGCGAAAAAGCTGCGAAGATGGCTCTTTCCACTTTCACAGCAGTACGTCCGGTGATGTCCGGAATGTACCGATGCTGCGGGTAGAACGACAAGTTGTTATTACCGGTATTCTCAGGTAAGATTCGACGGAAACGGTTTTGGTAAAGGCACCGCTTATACCGACTGCCAGTGGGAAGGTTCTCCGCGAAATAGCTCTGGAAGACAGGCGGACCTGATCGCCGAAAGCAGGTGAAGCTTCGAGGGATAATAGTGAATAGCATGCTGCAGTCGGTTACGAACTTTATAAGATAGAAAGCCGATGTTTGAGGACAGTCTTTGCCTCTATCGGCGGAAGAACTGGCAGGATGAAGTGAAAATCGCCACTGTCGCCTCCCAAGCCGGTTGCTGCCTATTTCAGCTCCTCTAAGTTCTAAAGTTACATTATTTGAGCTTCAATCTCTTTGAACGATAAGTGGAAGACATGATGTTTTGCAGCCGTGGCAACCAGCCTGAACAATTATTATCCGGATGCCGACCGCTCCAAGAACCTCTACAATACTGTGATAAAGGAATGAAGAATACCCGTACTCCGCAGCAGAAGGTGGTGGAAATCCCCGAAGAGGCAATTTCGAAACCGGCATCATCGACATTGAACCTGCGTGACATGAAGGGCAATACACGTAAGTTGAGCGAACTGAAGGGCAAGGCTGTTATTGTGGGACTTCACTGTTTATCAGAGTGCCGTTTCTGCCACACACAATTATATGTTGCTACTCTGTACGACAAGTATGCCGCCCAGGGATTGGAAATCTATCAGGTTTTCTCTGGATACGAGGCAAGCACTGACACAGACAACTTGCCGACAATCTACCTTGGATTTGTGCAATGGAATTTTATTCGTCTATAACGGCTTTCTTATAATGTGAAAATATTGCCTTCTGTGATGCGGTCAACAAGAACAAGCAAGTTGGTGCAAATGGAGAAAGGGAAACATTAAGGAACTTGGAGGCGGCGAGGTAAGCGTACTGTAACATGTTATAAATAAGAAGTTTTTCGTTTAAATGGTACAAAGCAACCTTTTATGTGACACGCATTGTATAAAGGCTATGCTTTGCAAAGGAAAAATCGAAGGGTTTCCAAACATGCTGACCATGTTGAATTCTTTTTGTTTATAGTACCATTAAAACTAACATAACATTTAAGGAGGAAAAAGTAGCTTATATGTCGAAGACGACTACAGAGGTGATGCCAGGTGGAACACCTGGAGACAGTGGAACGTCCCAAATATCGGCTGCCGTTGCCAGAAGCGCGTGACAAAAGGTGATTTGTCGGAAAATGCAGAATATGATGCTGCAAAAAGCTCAAGGTCTTCTTGAAATGAAAATGCTGAAACAAACTTATTGCCGACGCTAAGATTATTGATGAATCTAAATTGAAAACCGACAGTACAGATTCTTGAATAAAAGTGGAACTGAAAAAATATGAAAAATGGTATGAAGATGACTTATACCATCGTTTCCAGTGAGGCAAATCTGAAAGAAGGAAAAGATTTCCCATCAAATACTCCGATTACTGGGGTTTACTGTGGTAGAAAGTGGGTGACATCATGGCTGAAATTAAAGTTCCGCAGGGGCATGATTAACCTGGAAGTAGTGAACATTTTCGATTTAAGGAAGGCAGGTCCGCATAGGGCTTTTTATTTTATCATATTTAGATTATGGCAACAATATTCAGTAGAATCGCAGGTGAAATACCTTGCTACAAAGGTGGCGGAGGATGATGAATTTGCGTTCTTGACATCAATCCGTTGGTAAAGGTCATACATTGGTCATTCCCAAGCAGGAAGTGGATTATATCTTCGATTTTGAACGTGAGAATTTGGCGGCGATACATGTTTTCGCCAAAGTGGCGCACCATCGACAGGCTTGCTCCCGTGAGGTAGGAGAAACATTTATTGGGGCTTTGGAAGATTACTCATGCACACCTTGTTGTTGATTTCCACAATAAGGAGCATGTGCTCAAAATCCCAAACTGAGAAACGACGGACGAGAAATTCAAGGCAGAAGCTATCAGTGCAGTGCTTTAAATCGGTTTATTTTCCATGGCTTGGAAGCGGGAGTTGAACCATCAACTCCACTATTTTACTAAACTTTTATCCTTTAATTTTAATTAAATGCGGCTACTCTCCAGTTTTATCTGGGCATCCATTCCCCCATATTGCAGATTGGTATGTTCTTCATCTTTCTCTTGCAAATCATGCTAATACATTGTCCGCAGCTCTCGCTATGAGATAACACGCTTCCAAACCAAATCGATAACTGCAAGTTTGTTGTCGTCGGGGCAGCTACTGATATTGTCTTTTGCTCTTATAGATGAGGATTTACATTTTAAGAGGCTGCATTGCTCAGCCTCAGTCTTTGGGAGACAAATCATACAAAAGACTGTGGTTCCTAAATCAGACCAGCTCGAGAAATCGCTCTAATGAGCATAGCCGCATATACATTGTCCTGCCTTTTCCAGCGATGCCGAAGTCTATGGAGACATTGAGGAACTTAGCGAGGAGAAGTTCTCATCCAGTGAATTGTTTCTCTTGGACTGTTCCACTACACATGCTGCCGGGCCAGTTTGGAGAGATCAGCTGCGGGCAGCAGGGCTTCGTTTGCCTTGATGATGGTAGTTCCACGTTCCAATGAATACTCCACGTTTCACACAATACTCTGCCAGTTCCAGTTCGGGCTTTTCGGTGAAGCGTACAGCAGTGAAATTATCACCGGCGGCTTCGGCTATTTGTATATGCAGCATATCCGGTTTCGGACGGTTGGAGGAGAAGCGATGCCAGTGTCAGCAGATTGTCCGATTGGGAAGCGAGCCCTTTTTCGATGGCTTTGCAGAAATTCGCCCGAGTTAAGGGGGTAAGGGTCCCACTATTGGCGTTCGGATTCAAAGAGCGGATAAATGGAAGCCGCAATGCTGAGGGGCTGTATTCCTACGTGTCGGCTCCAGTAGGAATCTGTTTCGGGTTTAAGTTCGGGAAGCTTGTTCTTTTAAAGGTCGGCATAAAGTCATTTTGTTGACAAGTATATTTTCCATGGGGATTACCTGCTTGTGAAGCGGTCACGAAGGTTTGCTGCAGCAAGGAACGTCCTATTTTCCAAGAAATCAAACTGTTTTGCGGAAATTGCGCGGCTGAATGGCCGAAACGACTGCCATTCACACGCCCATACAGAAGTATCCTTATTGATTACCATGCTATTGATTTTAAAGTTTCTGCTAATGTACTGCATATTTTACAAACAAGGGAATGATTCATGAGCCATCGTTTTTTTTCGCCTTTTTAGGAAAAAGTATTGCAGGCGAAAGCTATCTTTGCAACTGCATTTGAGAAGTCAAACATGCCCAGATGGCGGAATCGGTGAGCTTGCGCTGGTCGCCAAGCACCAGTGGATTCGCTTCCATCGGTTCGGCAAAGTCTGGGTACGAAATGAAAGCGGGGAAAGTTTTTTATGCTTTTCCCGCTTTTTTATACTTATTTTATGCCCTTTGCTCATGGGAACAGATATCTGGCAAGAGATAGAAGTACTGAATCAAGAATTTGTGAGGCTTGGTATCAGTCAGTCGGTAGACTATGAAAAGTACTACCTCTATTCGCTTATTACCCATTCTACTGCTATTGAGGGCTCTACACTTACCGAATTGGATACCCAGTTGCTTTTTGATGAGGGGGTAACAGCCAAAGGAAAGCCGTTGGTCTATCATCTGATGAATGAGGATTTGAAGAAGGCATACGAACTCGCCAAAGAAGAAAGTGCACAAAATGCGGAAATTACGCCTGTTTTCTTACAAAAATTGAATGCTGCTCTAATGCGTACTACTGGGAGTGTATATAATGTAATGGGCGGTTCTTTTGATTCTTCTAAAGGTGAATTTCGTTTGTGCGGCGTTACTGCTGGGGTGGGCGGGTGTTCTTATATGAGCTATCCTAAAGTTCCCGCTAAAGTAGAAGAACTTTGTTCTATATTGAGAGAAAAGCAAAAGAATATGGAAACATTTCGGGAACGATATGAATTGAGTTTCAATGCTCATCTCAATTTGGTAACCGTTCATCCGTGGGTAGATGGCAATGGGAGAACGGCTCGTTTGTTGATGAACTATATCCAGTTCTGCCATCATCTTTTTCCGACGAAAATCTTTAAAGAAGATAGGGGCGACTATATTCTTTCTTTGCGGCAGTCGCAAGAAGATGAGAACAGTCAGCCTTTCTTGGACTTTATGGCAGCGCAGCTGAAAAAATCATTTGCGTCAGAGATTGAGAAATACAATACTGGACGTAAAAAAGGTTTTAATCTCATGTTTTGAAAAGCGACGATTCCTTCCTGATAAGCTCATATAGGCATTAGCTGATTGTGCTGTATCATCCTTTTGTATTGGGTTATTCTCAAAATATTCTCTTCTCGGCATTAAATACAAAATAATGGGTGTAAAATGCAAATTTATTTCGTAGATACTGTTTTCGCATTTATTTTTCTAAATTTGCAGTAGCTGGAATCTTATCTAACTATTTAATTATTAAATGTTTGCCAATTATGACAAAACATGTTCCTCTTTTTTTACCTCTCGGAAGTATTCGGTTACTGACGATATTCTTCTCTTTTTGTATAATCTTTGTTCATCCGGCATTGGCTGACAAAATGGCTGAAAGCCCCGAACTTTTCGATACTGCTTTCACCTTGCAGGAAAGGCTTGATATTCCCGACGGGTTTGTTCAAAGAGAGAGATGGTCTATATTTCCATTCTTTTAGGTACATTGGTGCTGTGCCTCTTCTTTTTCTTCATGCAGAGGCGGATGAAGAAATTGAGGGAAAGGGACCGGGAGAGGTATCTGCAACTGTTGGAAGGCATTCTTGATAATCTTCCCATTGCGGCAAGTGAAGGATGTGAATGATGGGATGCGCTATACTTTTTGGAATAAAAAGGCAGAGGAACTCTTTGAATGTTCGGCCAGAGAGGCTATAGGCAAGACGGATTTTGAAACAATGCCAGAGGCTGCGGCTTTAATTAGGAAGGAGGATGAAGAGTTGGTCAAGACGGGGATTCCACAAGAAGGTATACGACGTTTTTTTACCAAGAAGAACGAGGAGCGGTTTACCTTCCAGAACAATAATTTTATAAAGCTTTCTGATGGTCGCAAGTGGATTGTTTATACTGCTTGGGACATTACTGATTTGAAAATCATGGAGCGCAAACTACGTCTGGCCAAAGAGGAGGCTGAGGAGTCCAACCGGATAAAATCGGCTTTCCTGGCCAATATGAGTCATGAGATACGTACTCCGCTCAATGCAATAGTTGGTTTTTCGAGTATTTTGGCCACGGAAGTGTCTGAGGAAGAACGGGTGGAGTATCTCGATATTATAGAGCGGAATAATGAACTGCTGTTGCAGCTCATCAATGACATTCTGGATTTGTCGAAGATAGAAGCCGGTACATTGGAGTATGTCTATGCTAACGTGGATATCAATAAAATGGTGTCCGAGATAGAGCAGGCTACAAGTATCAGGCTGACCAATAAAGACGTGCGTCTGGTCACGGTTACGCCATTGCCCGGTTTGCTGCTGTATACCGATCAGCGCAGAATTACTCAGGTATTCAATAACTTCATCAGTAATGCGCTGAAGTTTACTGCTGCCGGTAGCATTACCATTGGTTACGGAATGCCCGAAAATAGCTATATCCGTTTTTATGTCACCGATACCGGGACGGGGATATCATCTGAGAATGCGCAGGGGATTTTTAACCGCTTTGTGAAGCTGGATTCCTTTAAGCAAGGTACCGGACTGGGACTGGCCATTTCGCAAAACATTGTGAAGGAACTGAAAGGAGAGATAGGGGTGGAGTCACAGTTGAGCAAGGGCTCCACTTTCTGGTTCACGTTGCCTTTTTATAAGATGGACGCGCACCGTTCTATCTTTCCTTGATGCTGCAAGCTCAATCCAATGAAGGGACATCGATTGTCTGGCTTTCCTCGTTCCAGTTGTCAAGGGTGAATTCTCCGGATGATTCTTCGGAAAAGATGTCTCCCAGAGTGAGGGTCAGGGTCAGTTTGGAGTTTGCTTCCAAAGGTCCGTTCAATGTTTGCTTGAAACTTTTCACGTTTCCATTTTTCAGTATGATGCTCATCTGGAATTCCGGTTTCCCGAAAGAAGGGAAGAGCATGACGGTGGCGTTGCTCATTTGTGTACCGTCGACGGAACGGACCAGAGGGAAGGCTACTGTGCGTGGGCTTCCTTGAGGAGCGGCGGTGTAGAAATTCAGTTCTCCAGCAATATTGGTGATGCGCACCACCATGCTGTCGATGCTCGAACTGAGGATGCCGTTGTTCTTGTCCTTGATGATTACTTTCAGTCCGGTCACTACCCGTTTGAGGGATGCTTTCAGGTCCTCACTTCCAATGTTGGCAGGCTGGACGGCGTGTACCAGGTCGAATACCGGATAATAGGTTGTGTCCGCTTCCATTTTGAATAGGGAGAAGTGTTGCCGGGACATGTCTTCGCCTAAGATGTAGACCGGGTCCCTCATGAGAGGATGTGCATAAATCGGCTCCTCGTATTTAGGGGTTCCCCAATAAATCATGTTATAGAGACCTGCGGGTAAGGATAACTCTCGATTGACGCCATCGTTATAGAAAGCTCCGTCTTTAACTTGGTAGTAACCGTAAAAAGGTGTCAGCTTCCGGTTTATGTAGTTTCCATAATAAATAGAGGTGCCCGCCTTGCAGGGCATGATGGTCAGTATGCCGGTCAGCGGGCTTTGTCCGCTTTCTGTGGACACGTCCATCAAAAGTCGTGGTGATACCAACTCACTGCTTTTTCTATCTGGGGCGGATTGTCATCGGCGCAGCTTGCCACGATTGCGGCAAGTACTGCAAATACTACTAATTTTTTCATTATCTGTTAAGCTTTAGGTTGTTCTTCCTTGAGAACGTTTTTAGAAAGAAATGGTTCTTTGTACTCCGGAGAAAGTATATTGGGGATGGAAAAGTGAGGTGAAACCAATTCCGGTATTGAGGGGAATGGGAAGAATAGCCCCTCTTCAAAAGGCTTAGAGAAGGGATGGAAAACAAATTATACCTTTTTTAGTAACATTTTAGAAGCCTTGATTAACGAAATCATATACTCTTCGTAACAATTTCTCGACATTCTTTTCTTGTTCCTCCATACATTTGCATCCGAGTTCTTTGGTATTAATTGAAGAACACAATGAATCTTTGATATTAACCATTAAATAATGTACAATGAGAAAAACATTCTTGGAAAAGTGCATAAATCTGCGTTTATGCCGTGTTGCATTGGTACTTTTGTTTCTTGTACCTGCAATCAGTAACCTGCAGGCTAATCCTTCTCAAAACAAGACCATTTCGGGTGTTGTGACATCGGCTACGGATAGTGAGCCGTTGATAGGTGTCAGCGTGCAGGTGAGAGAAACCGCTACGGGTGGAATTACCGACATTGATGGCCGGTATTCGGTAAGTGCCCAACAAGGACAGACACTGGTGTTTTCTTACATCGGTTATCAATCACAGGAAATCAAGGTAGGTACTTCTTCCGTCATCAATGTGGTGCTGAAGGAGGACACGGAAATGTTGGATGAAGTGGTTGTAGTGGGCTATGGTGTCCAGAAGAAGAAATTGGTGACGGGTGCCACTGTTCAGGTGAAGGGTGACGAAATAGCCAAGATGAATACAACCAATCCCTTGCAGGCTATGCAGGGACAGACACCGGGTGTAAGTATTGCTTCGACTTCCGGTCAACCGGGTGCTGACATGAAAGTGAGTATCCGTGGTCTTGGTACCGTGGGAAATAGTGCTCCTCTTTATCTGATTGATGGTGTGGGTGGTGATATTTCTACTTTGAATCCTGCCGATATTGAAAGTATAGATGTACTGAAAGATGCGGCTAGTGCGGCTATCTACGGTTCGGCCGGTGCTAATGGTGTAGTGCTTATTACTACCAAGCAAGGGCGCGAAGGTAAAGCGCAGATTAGTTTCGATGCTTATTATGGAATACAGAATGTAGCTCGTAAGGCTAATATGCTGAATGCAAAAGAGTATATGGCCATTATGGATGAGCAGGCTTTGAATAGCGGACTTTCGGCTTACGATTGGAGCCAATACCAGTCTATTTACGATGCCAATGGCAATGTGTATGATACGGATTGGGTAGATACTATGTTCAAAGATAATGCCACAACGGAGAGCTATACGCTGGGTGTCACTGGTGGAAGCGCAACTTCCACTTATGCCCTTTCGTTAGGATATATGAGTCAGGAAGGTATTGTCGGCGGTTCGGATGTGTCTAACTATTCGCGTTACAATTTCCGTGTGAACAGCGAGCACAAACTTTTCAAGGATATTTTGAAAGTGGGCGAGCAGGTGAGTTTTGTATATAAGATGAATAACGGTATCAGTGTAGGCAACCAATATAATAATACCTTACGCGGTGCATTCGGAACATCGCCTATCGCTCCTGTCTATAGCGATAATAATCTTTATGATTCGCCTTACAATGACACCAGTACCAGTGACTGGAATAAAGGTGATGGAAACCCTTATGGTTTAATGATGACCGACAGCAACAATGAGAACAAAACGGCTACTTTTTCCGGTAATGTTTATGCTGAATTGCAGCCTGTCAAGAATTTGAAGATAAAGTCTGTATTCGGTGTGGTTTATGGTTCCAGCGAATACCGTAGTTTCAAGCCTCTCTACAAGTTCAGCCAATATATATATAATGAAGAACGTACTACCGTATCTCAAAATGCCAATCACTCTTTGGGTATGACATGGACCAATACGGCTTCTTATGACTGGACTATGGGAGAACATTCGTTCAACGCCTTGCTGGGTATGGAAGCCTATCGTTACGAGGGCACTTATATCGAAGCTAAAAATGGTATGTTGAAAGAAGGTTTTGATGATTGGGAGCATGCTTTTGTGGGCAACGGAACGGCCTCCGATTCGACCAACGGCTTGGGTGCCAGTGGCAATCCGCATACCGAGAGCCGCAAGGTGTCCTATTTCGGCCGATTGGGTTGGAACTGGAAAGAAACTTATATGGTCAATGCTACTTTGCGTGCAGACGGTTCGAGCAACTTTGCCAAAGGCAACCGTTTTGGTTACTTCCCTTCGGTATCGGCAGGATGGACCATTACTAACGAAAAATTCATGGAAAGTACGCAAAACTGGCTCGACTTCCTGAAAATACGTGCCAGCTGGGGACAAGTGGGTAATGCCAACATTGACGCATTCCAATATCTGGCTCCTATCAAGAGTACCAATACACACTATCTTTTCGGCAGCGGTTACGGCGACTCGGATGCTGCGGCACAGCTCGGAACCAACTGGGGAGCTTACCCTAGTCGTCTGGCTAATGCTGACATCAAGTGGGAGACTTCACAGCAGACCAATATCGGTCTTGATGCCCGATTCCTCAACAGTCGCCTGGGTGTTAATTTCGATTTCTACATTAAAGATACTAAAGACTGGCTCGTGGTGGCTCCTATTCTTGCTACTGCCGGAGCAGGTGCTCCTTATATTAATGGCGGTGGAGTGAAAAACACCGGTGTGGAACTCAATCTTACTTGGAATGACCAAATAGGCAAAGACTTTAGTTACAATATCGGTATCAACGGTGCCTACAATAAGAATAAGGTCGGAGAGATTCCTAACGACGATGGTATCATTCATGGCTCTACCAACCAGTTGTATGACAATACTCCTGAATTCTATCGTGCCGAGAATGGTAAGCCTATCGGTTATTTCTATGGTTTCAAGACAGCAGGCATATTCCAAAACAATCAAGAAATAGAGGATTGGATTAAGGCTGGTAACGGTGTGCTGCAAGCTGACGTACAACCAGGTGACGTGAAGTTTGTGGACATCAACCATGACGGACGGGTGAACGAGCTTGACAAGACCGATCTTGGTAACGGTATTCCTGATTTCACTATGGGCTTCAATCTCGGTTTCAACTGGAAAGGACTTGATTTCTCTGTAGTGGCCAACGGTGCTTTCGGACAGCAGATTGTCCAGAGCTATCGTAACCATACCTCCAAGCAAGCCAATTATACTACTGCAATTTTAGGACGTTGGACAGGAGAGGGAACCAGCAATCGCATACCTCGTGTCACAGACCAGAATCTCAACTGGCAGTTCTCAGACCTCTATGTGCAGGATGGTGATTACCTGCGAATCAGTAACATTACTTTGGGCTACGACTTTGCCAAGCTACTGAGATGTAAGGTCATCAGTCAGTGTCGTATCTATGCTCAGGTACAGAATGCGTTCACATTTACCAAATATGACGGCATGGATCCGGAAATAGGTTATGGTCCCGAAGGAGATAACGGACAAGGTTGGGTGTCGGGCGTTGATTTAGGTTATTACCCCCGTCCCCGTACCGTATTGTTTGGTGTTAACTTGAAATTTTAAAATATAGACTGATATGAAGAAAAACAAAAATATATTTATGGCAAGTGTCCTGCTCCTGAGTTTGGGACTGGCTTCGTGTACCGACAGTTTTCTCGATGTTACGTCGAAGACTGAATCTTCAACCGGTACATTCTATAAGACTGAAAAAGATGCTTATCGTGCTCTGATAGGTTGTTATGATGGTTGGCGCCAGACTTCATCAGCCATGATGGTAGGGTTTTATATAGCTTCCGAGGTGATGAGTGCCGAGTGTTTTGGCGCTACCGGAAATGCCGATGGACGTGGCTATCAGGCCATTGACCGTTTTGACATCTCCCAATCGCCGGCTGACCTCAACCTATACGAAGGTGACTGGAAAAATTATTATGCGGGCGTCTATCGTTGCAACGAGCTGATAGCTCATGAAGAGCAGATTGTATGGAATGAATCGGATAGCAAACGTGGTATCTATATGGGCGAATGTCGTACGTTGCGTGCATTGCTTTATCTGGATATGGTTCGTTTATGGGGGAATATCCCACTCTTTCTGGAACCGGTAAACGAAAATCGCGCTCCTTCACCTGCCAAAGAGGTGTTCAGTGCCATATTTACTGACTTAAAATATGCTATCGAGAATATTCCCGGTGACGCTTATCCCAAGGCCGACTATACCAAGAACGACGGACATATTACAAAATATGCCGCCGAGGCTTTGCTGGCACGTGCCTATCTTTTCTATACCGGATATTACGGTGAAGAACCTGTAGAGGTGACTCGTGCCGAAGCTTTGGCTGCTGTAGAAGACGTAATCGCTTCAGGAGAATATGGTTTGGTACCGCAATTCAAGAATTTATGGCCGGCTTCTTCTGCAAAAGTGGCCGAAAAAGGAGACTATGAAACTTTGAAGGGTACATATGCCGGTGATGGAAACAAGGAAACCATTCTTGCGTTGAAATTTACCGCTACTCAGGATTATAACGGGAATAATGACTCCAACCGTTGGCAGGTGATGTTGGGTATGCGCCAGCTTAATGCTGCTCCCTATTGCAAGGGATGGGGCGCATTGACGGTAAATCCTGATTTTGTGGAAGCGTTTCCCACTGGTGACCTCCGCCGTTCGGCTTCTATCATTGATTTGGTAGGGGAAGGAATCACCGGTTCGGCCGACTTTACCACCAGTTTTAATGACTGGCGTGAATATACCGGCTATGCTGTGAAGAAGTATGCTCCCCTTTGCTATGCCGATGGAAGCCATGCCGGTAAGCAGGATGGTAGCGGTGACTTCCAGACACAGAACCGCCAAGACTACGTTATTATCCGTTATGCCGACGTATTGTTGATGGCCGCAGAACTGGGTAGCCCCAATGCGCAAACTTATTTCGACCAAGTGCGTAAGCGTGCTTATCAGGTTGATGACAACGGAACAGTATCGGCCAACTATCAAGCTAAGAGTGTGTCTCAACAAGCTATTATGGAAGAACGTCGTCTTGAATTTGCTTTTGAAAGCATTAATTATTGGGATCTCCTGCGTCAAGGTATAGACGTGGCAGCCGAGAAGCTCGCCTTGAATGGTGTCAAGGTGAAGAGTGGAGGCGCTGATGATGCAATAACCATACGGGTCGACCGTGTGAAAGCCACCAAAGGCTTGAGCCAGATTCCTTATAATCAAATTAACCTTTCACAGAGTGTACTTGTGCAGAATCCCGGATGGTGAGTACCATTAATAGAGTAAATAAAAAATAAAAACAATAAGATATGAGACTTAAATCATTCTTTTCCATATTGGCAGGAGCGGCTTTGATATTTTCCGCTTGCTCGCCCGAAGAGTACGAGATGGGGGCAAAAACCTATGTTTCCGATGATTTGGTGGAAGGTATCGCCTATACGGTGACCCCTGATGCCAATGATCCTAATACGATTCATCTGACTTCGCTCATCAAGGGAGCCACTCCCTTGTGGGTCACTCCAAGCGGTCCTTCTCAAAAGACCACTCTTGACTTGGCACTTCCTTTTGCCGGAGAATATAGCGTGACTTTCGGCGCTTCCACACCGGCAGGTCCGGTATATGGCGAACCATATACCTTCAAGGTAGAGACCAATAACTTTGCCATGCTCGAAGACCCTATCTGGGCTAACCTTGCTGGTGGAGTGGGCAAGAGCCGTAAGTGGGTTCCCATTGACAAGAACTTTGGTATTGGCCGTTGTTCGGGACCGGTGATGTACATGAGCCACACTGATGTGAAAAATGATGGAAGCAATATTACCGACCTTATGATTGGTAGCGCCAATTGGGCTCCCAACTGGGATCCGGGTATCCAATCGTGGCTCATTCCGGCAGACGACCCCTATTTCCAGTCGTACATCACTTTCGGCCTGGATGCTGTGAAAGGCTGTACGGTGGAACTTCATCGGGTGGCTGCTTCGGGCACGACGGATGCCACCGGAACTTTCAACTTGAATGTGTCTGACCCGAAACGCCCTGTCATATCTTTCTATGGCGGTACCTATTCATTGCATAACGAGGGTTTTGATGATGTCTGTTCCAACTATACCAACGACATCAAGATTATAGAATGTACTCCTTATCTGCTGCAGGTAGCTACGATGCGTACCAATAGCGAAGGTCCGTGGTGGCTGGTGTGGAACTTCATTTCCGAAGAGGCTTATAATGACCCCAGTATCATACCGACTGAAGATCCGGGTTTGCTTCAGCCTGCCGAAGTACAACAGCCTGCCATTGAAGATTTGGCAACCAAACTGTTCACTACTGAAATCAACGGTGTCACCTATGTGGGCAATGAGGCACGCTTCCTCATCAATGATGAAGAACCTTATGACTGGACATGGTGGAATGGTGGCTCTGCTGCTTGGGAAAGCGTAGTGAAGGGACAGTACGGTTCTTCATGGGCACCTGTGGCCGATGCTTCCATTGCCGACTATGAGCTGGTATTGAGCAGCACGGCCGATGGCTACAAATGGGATGACGGTACCAATGCCGGTAAGCTTGCCATTGAAGACGGCAAATTGAAATTTATGGATGCCGACGGCAATCCGGTTGAGATAACCGTCCTCACCGCTACCGGTGATAAGCGCACGGTGGAAGTGAAGGGAAGCGAGTTTACCGTAATGGCTTGCGATGTCACCAGCTCTTTCCAGATGGGTGTGCCTGCAACGACCAATGACAAGGGAGCCGTGGATTCTTATCTTTGTGCCAACCTCAACTACAAACCTATCGCTACCGGACCTACCGGGCCTACTGAAATCAAGGTAGACAACAGCAAGGTACAAATTCTTTTCGGTGACGGAAATCCCGATCGTTTGCGCTTGCAGTTCTACAATCCTTGGGGCGGTGGTGACGCGGGATGGCCGATCGACATCACGAAGGTGAAGTTGAAAGAACCAGACGCTGAAGATACAGTACAAAGTGCTGAGTGGAATCACTTGGAACGAGGGCGCGACTCCTAAGACCGTGATTATGGACAATAACATCGGAAATGCTTGGGAAGATGACTGCTACAACTTGGCTCATGCCGTGGCCTTTGATACTGCCGAAGGAGCTGTACAGACTGTGTCCGTGACCAATACCACCGGTGCCACTGTGACTTACGAAGGAAGCAGTTGTATCTGTATCGGTATCCAGAATAAGGGACTTGCTACTGTGGCTGCCACCGAAGACGGACAGCCGGATGTGAAGGTTGAGATAATTTCGATGACCATTGAATAACCACTTAAATGAATTTAGTATATATGAAGACAAAGATATATTTAGGAATACTTTCACTTGCACTGGGCCTTTCGCTGGCTTCGTGCAATGAAGATGACGACTATACTATCCACACCACCCCGATTCTGAACGAATCGTCGGTGGTGACGGGGTCGTCCGATGTGACCGCCACTACCGCTACACTCCATGCCACGCTCTCCGGGTTGGATGGCATGGATGCCGGAAGCTATAAGACCGGCTTCTTCTATGGTTTTGCGCAAGACAACCTGCCCGAGGACGTGCAGGCTGCTTATGACGGCAGCGCCTTCAGTGCTCAGTTGAACGGGTTGAACAATAACTCTACGCTCTATTATCAGGCTTATGTATGCTTGCAGGGTAAGGTGTATTACAAAGGTGAGGTGAAAAGCTTGCTCACCACCGATGCCAAGGTGGCTACTGCCGATGCCGCATCTGTCGACTTCGCCTCGGCTGTATTGGGTGGGACATTGACCGATGCTACGGCCGATGCTACTTGTGGTGTTGTTATCTCTACTTCATCCGATGTAGAAGCGGTTCGTGCAGGCCTTATAGTGAAGAGTGAGGAACTTAAGGACAGCTATTCATTCGTCCATGAAGGGTTGGTGCCCGAAACGCAATACTATTATGCGGCTTACCTCAATCTGGGTAGCGGCATTGTGTATGGTGAGGTGAAGAGCTTCACTACTCCTGCCTATGACTTCGATCTCGACAATGACCTTGTCGACCTGGGACTCTCCGTGAAGTGGGCTCGCTTCAATGTGGGTGCCAAGAGCGAGACTGGACTGGGTGGCCTTTTCGGATTCGGTGACCTGACCGGATGCAACAATAGCATCGACCCTGCCGACTATGCTTCGGCCGATACTTATAAAACGGCTTCCGACTTGGCTTTCCGTGCATTTCAAGGGCGTGCCACACTGCCTACTGCCGATGATTTCGAGGAACTCTTCACGTTGTGCCAGAAAGAGTGGACTGAGCAGAATGGAGTGACAGGTTTCAAGTTCACCGGTCCTAATGGTAATTCCATCTTCCTGCCTGCAGCCGGTACGCGTGTGGCAAACGATGTGACGGCGCTGGGTACTGAAGGATATTACCTCACCGGTACTGTCAACTCTTCCAATACAGAATTTGCGGTAGGTTACCAGTTTGCAGCTTCTGTCAATCACCGTATCACTGCCGCAGTTTATCAAGGTATGGCTGTACGCGCTGTTTCCACAGCCAAGAACGTACCGTTCAACAAGGCTCTGCTCTATCAGAAGTGGTATCTTGACAATGGCCAGGACGGTAAGCAGCACGTGTTTGAAGGACCTTTCACGCAGTGGGGTGTTACGGACAACTGGAGCACAGTTTCCAACGGACAACCCAACATTGAACAGCAGATTCATTGGGAGATGGGTACGGATAATGGCTGGATAGGTTATACTTACGGAAAGGACTATGGTTATATGGAGCTCAAGGAGGACGGTACGGTGAATATTCATCGTATTGCCGAAGACGGTACCGTGACCGATGAAACCGGTAAGTTTACGATTGACGAGGCGAATAAAGTGATTGACATCGACATAGATGTGCTTTGTGCCAATACTTGGATTGGCACGAAGAGTGGTAAGCTGAACATTCTGTCGTTGACTGCCGACGGCTTGCAGATTGCCCTGCCCGATGGCGACTATGGCTATTCGTTGAACTATTACAGCCAGGCCAAGGCCGATGCCGATGCGCAGGTTCCTGTATTGCTCAATATCGCCGATTCATCATGGGCAGGAAGTTGGGATGCACTGCTTGTAGCCATTTCACCCGAAGACTTGGCTGGACAGCACACGTTTGTTTTCGAGGGAACTTGTACCGATGCTATGGTGTTTACGCTTGACTTTGCCGGTATGGCGAAGCGCTATCCCAATTCGTTTGTACGCATTGACGACATCAAGCTGGACGGTACTTCCATCCGGTTTGATGCCAACCGCTTCTATTATGGCGACATTGAAGGAAACGGCAAGTACCGTGTTCAGTTGTTCAATGCTTATGGGGCGGGTTCTGTAGGCAATGCTGTTCCTCTCAGTCCGTTCAGCAATGTAGAAAATCAAGGTACCGAGCCTGCCATCCATTTCAAGGAGAAGCTTGAGATTGTCTGCACCGTCATTACCGACGGTACCGGTGCAGGTATTTATACGCCCAATCTGGTTACTGTCAATCCGGATTGGGGAAGTGCATGGGGATATAACGCAGGAGCTACGTTCGAGGTGAAATACGAGAACTTCCAGTACAGCCTTGTGGCTTCTCAGTTCGACATTAAGTACGAATCTGCCGACTATGCGGCAGGTTCCATCATGACCTTCGTTGAAGTGGCTGACATTTACAAGTATTTCCCCGGTTTACATGCCACACTTGACAACCTCTATCTGGATGGCAAGGAAGTGACATTTGATGCATCCAAAGTGCTCGATGCCAATGAATCCCCGAAGTATCGTCTGGAACTTTGGAATTGCTATGGGACAACAAAGGATAAAGGGTGCGCTTTCGGTACTCCTGATGGTGATGTTATCAAGGAACTTGGTTTCAGCAGTTCTATGGAAGTGAAGTTCACGTTCCACACTCTTTTCTCTGTTCCTGAATGGTAAGAGGGATAGACGGAAATATACTGGTTAGATAGGAAATCCGGGATGCAGGCCATCCCGGATTTTTTGTTTTGCCCTCACCGGTGTGCATCGTTCTGATATAGATTGAAGAACCATAGAGAGAATAAAATAAAGGAGGTGGTCCGTAAGGCGGCGCTTTGATAGCTCTTTGCCTTGTACTTTGTTCGGACGGGATGGGTACTTATTGCGATAAACATAGTGATTTTATGGTATCTCCACTAAAGTGGTCCGCCTTGTTCATAGTAGTGAACAAATCAGCCCACTTAGGTGAACAAACTTGTTCACCTAAGTGGGCCGTTCATGAATCTTTGTACTGAACCGGACAGACAAAAGGGCGGAAGCGGAGAAAAGCAGGGGCTTTCTCTAAGATTGGCTGCTATTTTCCTTCGTAATCAAAGTATTCAAAGTCTGCATATGCTTTTGAGGTTTGAGAACCGGAGACGGCATACAATCCCAGCATGATTCCCGTAAAGCCACCGGCAGTTTCTGTACTGATATAGCGCGTATTCATTCGGCCCAGTTCTTTGAAGTCCTTTCCGTTTGTGGCATACTCGAACGAATAGATTTCGTTGCTGCCTTTTACACGGAGTTGTACTTTCCCCTGGGGCAGAATAACTTCCTTTTCCGTATGGGTCAATTCATTCAATTGGTAGCGCAATACTACAGCTTGTTTCCCGTCTGCCAATTGCTTGACTAATAAATCGTAATGGGACGATTCGAACATGTAGACCGTCAGGCCGGCTTCGTCGCCACTGGCGGCTTTTTTCAGTTGCATGGAAGTGGTGGCTGTGAAGTCGATATGTTCTTGCCGGCGGCCGGCAAAAGTAGGACTGCCTTTCCCGTTGTTCAGGTTTACGGGGGTTGCTTTCAGACGGAGGTTACCGGAAGCAAAGGTATAGTTTTCCGGATGATAGTTTCTGATATGAACCCATTCGGGACCTAATTTGCCGTTTTTGAAATCGGTGCGTGCAGGCTTGGGGGCAAGAGGATATTGCGGTAGGGTTGGCACATCCATTTGCAGGGCTATTGTGCCATCTCCGTTTACTACCGGCCAGGCATTCTTGTCCCAGCGCACGGGAGCAAGGAACGTTTCGCGTCCCAGCAGGTGATGGTTGCCGCTTTGCGGACGGAAAGCGAGACACACCATCCACCACGAACCGTCAGGGGCTTGTATCAGGTCGGCATGACCGGTTCCTTGTATCGGGCTGTTTTGTGCATTCTTGTTGATGTGGGTCAGGATGGGGTTGGCGGGGTTACCTTCATACGGGCCGTCAATATCCCGGCTACGGGCTATTGTCACTTTGTGCCCGTATTCCGTGCCGCCTTCGGAAATCAGCAGATAATACCAACCATCTTTCTTATAAATATGTGGCCCTTCCGGATGGCGTCCGCCCGTACCGTTCCAGATGCGTTTGGACTCGTTGAGTTGTTCGCCGGTTTTGGGGTTGATTTCGCACAGATAGATACCTACGCCCGGATTGCTGACGAGGTAACACTTGCCGTCTTCAAAATAGAGGGACGGGTCTATACCGCCTTGCTTGAGCCATACGGGTTCTGACCATTCGCCACGCGGGTCGGTAGTGTGTACAAGGAAGTTGCCTTTGTCGGACACGTTGGTGGTAATCATGTAGAATGTACCGCTGTTGTAGCGGATGGTAGGTGCATAGATTCCTCCCCATGGGCCGGCGTCGTGAAGCGGCAGTTGTGAGGGGCGCGTCAGGCAGTGTCCGATTTGTTCCCAGTTGATGAGGTCTTTGCTGTGGAACAACGGTACGCCCGGGAAATATTGGAAACTACTGTTGACCAGATAAAAGTCATCTCCTGCGCGGCAGATACTCGGGTCGGGATGGAAACCGGGAATAACGGGATTTTGATAACCTTGCCGGTTTTGTGAAAAGCAGGACAGGCTGAGCGCCAGTCCTAAAAGTAACATCATCTTTCTCATAAATGCATTGTATTTTAAATAGTTTATCAGATATATGAATCAGGGTAGTTGAAGGAAGTGTTTATACACAAAATAAAGTATTCTTTCGGTTCAAGCAAGCCGGATGTGTCTGATGTCATTCAATGATAACTTTTGAGCCCTATTCGGAAACAAATGATACCGTTGCAGATAACATGGCATCGGTGTGTTTTCCGCCTTTTCCGCTACTTTTGCTCTCACTGATTTAACCATTATTTTTAATACGTAAAGACATGATGAAGAATATCATTGAAAAATTCCAAATTTGCCTGGTGCTGTCGGCACTGCTTTTCTCTTCTTTCGTTGCCGCATGTTCCGGCAATGATGATACTGTGACTCCGGAAATAACGATTCCCGCGAACATTCTGACGGATGGAATGACTTTCTCCAAGACCGGAGGAACAAGTACGCTGAACATCAAGTCGAACGTTGCATTGGAAGTTACCAGCAGTGCACCGGAGTGGTGTAAGGTTACTGCCGAAAGTTCTGCTTCGAGTAGTATTGAAGTATACCGTTATGGCAGAAGCCAATACGGACACGAGTGACCGTGAAGCCAAGGTAACGGTGAAAGCCGGAGGCAGCGAAGTAGGGAGCTTCACAGTGAAACAAACGGCTGCGGACGGATTAATCATATCCAACTCTACCTCTTTCGACCTGCCAGCTGCGGGAGGAGATGTTTCTGTGGTGGTGGAAACCAATGGTGACGTACAAGCCGTTTCCGATGTTTCTTGGATAAAGGCGGTCAATACCCGTGCCATGGAAGACAAGATTTTCAAGTTTACCGTCTCTCCCAATCCTTTGGGAGCGCGCGAAGGCCATATCTCTTTTACTTTGGGTAGCCTGACGGAGACTGTGGCCGTAAAGCAGGGTGCGGGCGAAACCGGCAATATGGAAAGCGATGCCAGGACACTTGCCGCCAAGATGTATGCAGGTATCAATATCGGCAACACGCTGGAAGCTTGTGATAACAAGAACAAGATAGCGAGCGAAACGTTATGGGGAAATCCTAAAGTGAGCGAGGCATATATCAAAGGGCTGAAGGCATTGGGATTTAATGCGGTGCGCATCCCTTGCGCGTGGGATTACTACATTGTGAATCCATCGACCTATGAGATAGATGCTGCATGGCTCGACCGGGTGAGCGAAGTGGTGGGCTACTGTGTAGCCAATGATATGTATGCCATTGTCAATATCCATTGGGATGGCGGTTGGCTTGAAGAGAGTATCACCCATGGTTACAGCAGCGAAGTAGATGCCAAGCAGAAAGCTATCTGGACACAGATTGCCAATAAACTGAATGCTTATGACGAACACCTGCTCTTTGCCGGATGTAACGAACCCGGACAGCAAGACCAGGGGAACGTTGGCACATCGGCCATAGATGTCATCTTGAAATACGAACAGACCTTCATTGATGCCGTGCGTGCCACCGGAGGAAATAATGCGAGCCGTTGTCTGATTGTGCAAGGTCCTTATACCAATATTGACAAGACGGTGAATGACTACACGATGCCCAAGGATGAGGTACCCGACCGTCTGATGGTGGAAGTTCACTTCTATGATCCCTATCAGTTCACCATGATGAACCATGACGAAACCTGGAGCAATGTATTCCTTTATTGGGGTAAGGATAATCATGTATCCGGTTCCATTCATAATGCCACCGGTTACGAAGAAGATTATGTGAAGCAGCAATTCCAGAAGATGAAAACGGCCTATGCAGATAAGGGAATTCCTGTGATTGTAGGCGAGTATAGTGCCATGAAGCGGGCAAAAGAAGACAAGATAGAGGGGACTTCTGAACTTGCCTATCCTGATATTGACCAGGAGATGCATAACAAGAGCCGCTCCTATTGGAATGAGGTAGTCACCCGAGAGGCGAAAAACCACGGTTGTGTCCCCTTTTATTGGGAAACCGGCGGTGACATGAACCGTGGTACGGGTACGGCGAAGGAGGCTTATGCCATTGAGGGCATCATGAAGGGAGCCGCAGCCGGTCAATACCCTTACTGATTGAGTGGTGGATAGAATAAAAGACAGTTTTTAAAAGTATCATACAAATAGGTTTTATAGGTTACAAGGATTGTTGATATAGTTTTTTTGATTGGTTACGGAGAAGTATGTCCGCGAGGGATATGCTTCTCCTTCTTTAAAAATCCTTGTCTTTCCTTGCTTTTCTGTTCGTTTTTCACTTCATTTGCAACAAAAATAACTTCCCTTAGCTCTGATAGTATGAAAAGACTGCAACTACTGCTCTTGTGGGTTTGGATGGTATGTTTCTCTGCTGCTTCACATGACTACATGTTTAAACATTTGGAAGTGAAAGACGGACTTTCCAATAATCAGGTTAATGCTATTTATAAAGATTCAAACGGATTCATGTGGTTTGGTACAGCTTCGGGGCTGAACCGCTATGATGGTTACAATATAAAGATTTATCGCAGCCAGAAAGATGACGAGAAATCTCTTCCCGATAGTTATGTCGAGGATATACAAGAAGATGCGTCCGGTAATTTGTGGATACGTACGGGAAGTGGGTATGCCATTTACAACTCGGCTTCCGATGTTTTTGACCGTAATGTGGAAGCTTGGATGTGGAACGTCGGTCTGACCGGAAATCCTTCGCTTATCTATATTGATAAGGAAAAGACTTTCTGGATCTATATTAATGGTAAAGGTGTTTACAGCTATAGAGAAGGACAGAAAAATGCCGTGGCAGTAAAGGAGGCGGATGAACTGCTTGCGAAAGCCGAAGTGTCCGACATGAAAGAATGCGGCGAAGGAATCCTGTTGGTTTTGAGTAACGGTATCTTGGTTTGTATAGATGAGGAAAAGCAAAATATCAAGTGGACCAATCCGGACATTGCCGAAGATTGCAGGGAAGTAAAGAATGCTACCTTTGATTTGTTTGTCGACCATAGTGGGCGGGCGTGGATATTCAGTGTGGAGGGGATGTGGATTTATAGCCTTTCTCGGAAGGTTTGGGAACAGCGTTCTCCCCGAACGGACACCTACAATACCGTACGTGCAGTGGCACAGGATAAATACGGATGTATATGGGTAGGCAGGGATCAGGATGGCGTTGAATTGATAGAACCGGCGGGACGGAAAATCCGTCTGGCGAACGATCCTAATAACGGGCGTACTCTGTCCAACAATACAATAACGGCTCTTTATGAAGATGAGGCCGGTACGATGTGGGTGGGAACCTACAAGAAGGGTGTCTCTTTCTATAATGAAAGTGTCTTCAAATTCGGCATTGCCGATGTAGGCGACATCAATTGTGTGGAGGACGGAGGCGGTGATATCGTATGGGTGGGGACCAACGACCGCGGGTTGATTCGCTGGAATAGCGTGACGGATGAACGTATGTTTTTTTCGCATACGGCAGATCCCCGCTCTATCTCGAGTGATGTCATAGTCTGCCTTCTTCGGGACAGTAGCGGCAGAGTGTGGGCTGGTACTTTCTGGGGCGGACTGAATTGCTATGATGGAAACCGCTTTATCCATTACCGGTCCCGTAAGGGAGACAGTAACTCGCTGGTCTATGACAATGTATGGGCATTGGCAGAAGATGCGGACAAAAATATCTGGATCGGTACGTTGGGGGGAGGATTGCAATGCCTGAATCCTCAGACGGGGATATTTACCACCTATTCTACAGGTAATTCAAACCTTGTGTCGGACTATATCTCATCCCTCTGCATCAGCTGTGACAATAATCTGATTATCGGTACTTCGGCAGGGATGGCTTTCATGGACCTGAGGACCGGCGAGATTACAAATTTTGCAGGTACAAAATCGGGTAAGACCAGACTTTCCAACCAAAATATCAATCAAGTTTACGAAGATAGTCGCGGTTTGTTATGGATAGCCACGCGTGAAGGCTTGAATGTATATGACAGCAAACGGGATGAATTGTACGAAGTGCCTATCAAACCCGGTTTCTCCAAACTATTGATATTAGGTATTACGGAAGATGAAAACAAAAGTATATGGATCAGCACCGGAGGAGAACTGATAAACGTGGTGTTGTCCGTTGACAGCAAGACGGAGCAGCCCGTGTTCCGTTGCTATACCTATAATGACAAGGACGGGTTGCAGAGTTGTGACTTCAACCAGCGTTCCCTCAAACGACTGCATACGGGCGAGATTGTAGTGGGAGGACTGTATGGGCTGAATCGCTTCCAGCCGGGCAACATAAAGTATAACCGTACGTTGCCCAAGGTTATGTTTACCGGTTTCCAGTTGTTCAATGAAGACGTGAAGGTGGGCAAGGAGTATGCAGGACGTGTCATCTTGAAGGAAGCTTTGAATGAAACAGAAGAAGTTGTCTTGGCTTATAAGCAGAATGTGTTCACGGTGCTGTTCGCGTCGGACAATTTCGTGCTACCTGAAAAGACACAGTATTTCTATAAGCTGGAAGGATTTAATGAGAACTGGCTGACGAGTATGTCCGATATGCATCGCGTTACCTATACCAATCTGGCTCCGGGGACTTACATTTTAAAAGTGAAGGCTACAAACAGTGACGGATATGCGGGTACTGAAGAGGCTTCGCTCAAGATTGTCATTCTTCCGCCTTTCTGGATGACTCCGTGGGCATATATCGTTTATGCTCTTCTGATAGTAGGAGTTGTTTCCTTTTCACTTTATGCCGTACAACGGAGGGAACGTAATAAGTTCAGAATCCGCCAGATAGAGGAAGATGCGAAGAAGAGGGAGGAGTTGAGCCAGATGAAATTCCGCTTTTTTACGAATGTCAGCCATGAGTTGCGTACGCCGCTTACGCTGATTATATCGCCGATGGAAAGTATGATGAAGGAGATTACGGACGAAAAACTGCATGGCAAGCTACAACTGATGTACCGCAATGCGCAGCGTTTGTTGAATCTGGTCAACCAGTTGCTCGATTTCCGTAAGAATGAGATGGCAGGATTGCATCTCACTTTGTCCGAGGGATATTGTGGCGTATGTGCGTAGCATCTGTGCTTCTTTCCTGATGCTTTCTGAAAAGAAACATGTGCATCTGACATTCTTTTCGGCCATGGAATCGCTGAATATGTCATTCGACGAGGATAAAATTGGTAAAGTTGTGATGAATCTTCTGTCCAATGCTTTCAAATTTACTCCGGACGGGGGACGTGTGGATGTGGCATTGGAAATGTCGAAAGAGATGTCCGGAAGATTGCTGATAAAGGTATCGGATACCGGTGTCGGTATCAGGGATGAAGACAAGGAGCGGATTTTTGAACGTTTCTATCAGGTGGAGCAGGAAGAACCGGAGCACCAGTCAACGGGTAGCGGTATTGGCTTGAGCCTGGTACGCGACTTTGTGACGCTGCATGAGGGTACGGTGCGCGTTGTCGACAATGTGGGTTCCGGTAGTGTGTTTCTGGTTGAGCTCCCGGTTAAACATGTACGTGTAAGTCCTCCCAAGCCTGCACCGCTTACAGAAGAGGTGGAAGAGCATGAGGAACTTTTGCCGGGTATGGAAGAGGAAGCGCTTTCGGTTGATTTGCTGGACGATATGGAGGATAATGAAGATGAAAAAGAAAAGCCGTTGGCCCTGATTGTGGATGATAATGAAGATTTGGTTGCCTTCATGAAAGATAGTCTGAGCTTGTATTTCCGTATACAGTCAGCTTCCAATGGTCGGGAAGCTTGGCAGAAAATATCGGAACTGATGCCGGATATTATTGTCAGCGACGTAATGATGCCCGAGATGGATGGAAATGAACTGTGCCGCTGGGTGAAGACCGATAAACGCACGAGTGACATTCCGATGATATTGCTCACTGCACGGCAGGCTGTGGAAGATAAAGTGGAGGGGTTGACCATCGGTGCGGATGATTATGTGACGAAACCTTTCAATGTGGAAATCCTTATTCTGCGTATGCGCAAGTTGATTGACCTGAGCAAGAAGCGCAAGGCAAAGTCGCTCATTGACCCCGAACCAAGTGAAATAGCCATTACTTCGTTGGATGAAAAGCTGGTGGAAAATGCCATCAAATATGTGGAGGCGAACATCGGTCGGTGTGACTTGTCCGTAGAAGAGTTGAGTCGGGGGTTGGGTATGAGCCGGGTACATCTTTACAAGAAACTCTTGCAGATAACCGGTAAGACACCTATTGAATTTATCCGTGTCATCCGTCTGAAAAGAGCGGCGCAGATGCTGCGCGAGAGTCAGCAAAATGTATCGGAGATAGCGTATCAGTTGGGCTTTAACAACCCCAAGTATTTCAGCAAATATTTCAAGGATGAATTCGGTGTTTTGCCCTCTGTTTATCAGGAAAGAGAGGGTAGATAACAAAAGATACCCCTTACGGAAACATATTGTCTTTTAGGGTAATCAAAAGCGCCCTTTTGTTTCAACATCGGGAGGACTCGTTTTTGAAGTAAACTTTCTATTTTTGCATTGGAGAAAATTCACTTTAAAAACAGTAATATGAAATTGAAAAACACTTCAGTTTATTTGCTTGCCGGATGGATGCTCGCCGCATGTTCCGGAGGCGGATTCCAAAAGACCGAGAACGGTGTTGTTGTGGAAGTCAAGCAGCAGCAACCGACGGATGTGCGTAAAGTAAGATTAGAAGTAATGGGCGAGAAGCTCATTCATGTATCGGCTACTCCTGAGAAGGAATTTTCAAAGGAGCAGAGTCTCATTGTGATCCCTCAACAGAATAAGACCGACTTTAAGGTCGAAGAGCAGGGCGATGAAGTGACTGTCAAGACATCGGAATTATGTGCCATTGTGTCCAAGACAACGGGTGAGGTACGCTTCACGGATGCCGACGGCAAGCAGATTCTGGCTGAAGACTCTGACGGGCGGACCTTTACTCCGGTGGAAGTGGAAGGTACGAAAGGATATACAGTACGTCAGGTATTCCAGTCGGCAGGCAATGATGAGGCTTTCTATGGCTTGGGCCAGCACCAGGCGGATGAGTTCAACTATAAAGGTAAGAATGAGGAACTGTTCCAGTACAATACAAAGGTGTCTGTACCCTTCATCGTGTCTAATAAAAACTACGGTGTGCTTTGGGACAGCTATTCGCTCTGCCGTTTCGGTGACCCGCGTGACTACTCACAACTGGGTGATGTCTTCAAACTTTATGATAAAGAGGGCAAGGAAGGTGCTTTGACCGGTACATATATTCCGGGCAAGAAAGACGTGGAAACCCTTGTACGTCGTGAGGATTCTCTTTATTTTGAACATCTGGACCGTGCCGCACATCTGAGTAAGGTGGTTAATTTGCCTGCGGAGTTCCCGTTCGGAGGGTCCGACGTAGTTTATGAGGGAGAAATAGAACCGGCAGAAAGCGGCTTGTTCCGCTTCATCCTTTACTATGCAGGCTACATGAAAGTATATATTGATAATGAATTGGTGGTTCCCGAACGTTGGCGTACGGCTTGGAATCCTAACAGTTATAAGTTTGCTGTTAATCTGGAAGCGGGCAAGCGCGTTCCGTTGAAGATAGAGTGGAAGCCTGATGCCGGTGTTTCTTACTGCGGTCTGCGGGTATTGAGTCCGGTGGCTGATGAAGAACAGAACAAACTCTCTTGGTGGGGTGAAATGCAGAATGAAATAGACTACTACTTCGTTTATGGTGATGATATGGACGATGTGATTAGCGGCTACCGTACATTGACAGGTAAATCCCAGATTATGCCGAAATGGGCGATGGGTTACTGGCAGAGCCGTGAGAAGTACAATACGCGTGAGGAGGTTCTCTCCACCTTGAAGGAATTCCGTGAACGTCAGATTCCTATCGACAATATCGTAATCGACTGGCTGCACTGGAAGCAGGATTCTTGGGGAAGCCATGAGTTCGACCCTGAACGTTTCCCCGACCCGAAAGGAATGGTCGACTCCATCCACGCCATGAACGGACGTCTGATGATTTCCGTATGGCCCAAGTTCTATGCTACGACCGAACACTTCAAGGAATTTGACGAAAAAGGTTGGATGTATCAGCAGGCTATCAAAGACAGCATCAAAGACTGGGTCGGTCCTGGCTATCTGGGCTCTTTCTATGACGCATACGATGCCGATGCACGCAAGCTCTTCTGGAAGCAGATGCAAGACCACTACTATCCTCTGGGTGTTGACGCTTGGTGGATGGATGCCAGCGAACCGAACATACGCGACTGTACGGATTTGCAATACCGCAAGGACCTTTGCGGCCCGACGGCACTCGGCCCCTCTGCCAAGTTCTTCAATGCATACGCACTGATGAATGCAGAAGCTATCTATGACGGACAGCGCGGCGTGGAACCGGACAAGCGCGTCTTCTTGTTGACACGTTCCGGCTTTGCAGGATTGCAGCGCTATTCTACCGCCACCTGGAGTGGTGACATCGCTACCCGTTGGGAAGATATGAAAGCGCAAATCTCTGCCGGCTTGAACTTTGCTGTCAGCGGTATCCCTTATTGGACTATGGACATCGGTGGATTCTGTGTAGAGAACCGTTATGTGGCTGGTCAGATGGAATTCAACAAGACCGGACGTGAAAATGCCGATTATAAGGAATGGAGAGAGTTGAATGCCCGTTGGTATCAGTTCGGCGCTTTCTGCCCGTTGTTCCGTGCACACGGCCAGTATCCGTACCGTGAGGTTTGGAACATTGCTCCGGCAGGACATCCGTGCTACAACTCCATCGTTTACTATACGAAGTTGCGTTACAACATGATGCCGTATATCTATTCTTTGGCTGGTATGACTTACTTCAATGATTATACCATCATGCGTCCGCTCGTAATGGACTTCACAGCTGATGCAAACGTCAACAATATAGGTGACCAGTTTATGTTCGGTTCTGCCCTGATGGTGGCTCCGGTTTACGAATACGGTGCACGCAGCCGCGAGGTTTATTTCCCGGTAAGCTGCGGTTGGTATGATTTCTACTCCGGTAAGTATGTGAACGGTGGCCAGAAGTTGACAGTGGATGCTCCTTATGAACGTATTCCGCTCTACGTTTGCGAAGGTGCCATTGTACCTTATGGTCCGGACATGCAATACAGTGATGAAAAACCGGCTTCGGAAATCACTCTCTATGTTTATACGGGTAAGGACGGCGCGTTTACGCTCTATGAGGATGAAGGTGTGAACTATAACTACGAGAAGGGACAATATGCCACTATACCGTTTGCCTATAACGATGCTGAGGGTACACTGGTTATCGGCGACCGTACGGGTGACTTCCCCGGTATGCTGAAGGAACGTACTTTCAATGTGGTGAAGGTAAGCAAAGACCAGCCGCAACCGTTCGATTTGAAGGCGAAAGGCACAACGGTGAAGTATGACGGAAAAGCACAAACCGTAAAATTATAATCAGAATGATAGACGACGGTGCCAGGGAGAGAAATCTTCCCGGTACCGTTCTCGTCGTTCCTCGGTGCCGAACGATGCCTTCCCCGGTGCCAGGAACTTCCCTACTTCTGAATAGCTGTGAGAGAGGAATAGGCACTCGATAATCTTTTAGATATTTATTACTATGAATAAAATCATATTGTCTTTGGCCATCGGGCTGTCCCTGCTGGCCGGTTGCAATGCTCCTAAAGAGGTAGTTGGCGATGACCGTAGCTTGGATTTTACTGCCGACTGGGCCTTTCGCTTGGGAGACGATACGGCGGCAGCCCGTCCGGATTATAATGACGCAGACTGGCGGAAACTGAACTTACCCCACGATTGGGCCATTGAAGGAGAATTCAGTAAAGACAATCCTTCGGGAACGGGTGGAGGTGCACTGCCTGGTGGTATAGGCTGGTATCGCAAGACTTTTACTGCCGATAAGGCCGATGAGGGCAAACGCTATCGCATAGATTTCGATGGTGCCTATATGAACTCCACCGTTTATATCAATGGCCATGAATTGGGGACACGTCCCTACGGGTACATCTCGTTCAGTTATGACCTGACTCCCTATATCAAGTGGGGAGTGGAGAATGTGTTGGCGGTTCGTGTGGACAATGCCGAACAGCCCAATTCGCGCTGGTATTCCGGTTGCGGCATCTACCGTAATGTATGGCTGACAAAGCTGAATCCAGCTCATATAGCGCAATGGGGTACCTATGTTACGGCAGAAGATGTGTCGAAGAACAGTGCCCAGTTGAAGATACGCACCAAACTACAGTACGATGCAGAAGCACAGATGGCCGATGTCGTCCTGCAATCCCGGTTAGTGGATGCTGACGGCAATGCGGTGGGTGAGGCTGTGTCGGAAGCGCAGTTGATGCCTCTTACTCCGGCAGAAGTGGAGCAGGAGATACACTTGAAGAATCCCCGTCTTTGGAGTATTGATACGCCCCTTATATGTATAGGGTAGAAAGCATCCTCAAGGATAAGCAGACCGGCGAGGTACTCGACCGTTACTATACTCCTACCGGCATCCGTACTTTCCGCTTCGATGCACAAAAAGGATTTATCCTGAATGGTGAACAAGTGAAGATAAATGGTGTCTGCATGCATCATGACTTGGGTTGCCTGGGAGCTGCGGTGAATACGCGCGCCATCGAGCGCCAGTTGGAGATTCTGAAAGAAATGGGTTGCAACGGCATCCGCTGCTCCCATAATCCTCCCGCACCGGAGTTGCTCGACCTTTGCGACCGTATGGGCTTCATCGTGATGGACGAGACCTTTGATATGTGGCGCAAGAAAAAGACCCGCCACGATTATTCACGCTATTTCAACGAATGGCACGAACGCGATTTGACTGACCTTATCGTGCGTGACCGCAATCATCCTTCCATCTTCATGTGGAGCATCGGCAACGAAGTGCTGGAGCAGTGGACGGATGCCAAAGCCGACACCTTGAGTCTGGAAGAGGCCAATCTGGTCTTGAACTTCGGTCACAGTGCGGATATGCTGGCAAAGGACGGAGAAATGTCCGTCAACTCACTGCTGACAAAGAAACTGGCGGATATGGTGAGAAAGCTCGATGCCACGCGCCCCGTGACGGCAGGCTGCAACGAGCCGAACCCGAACAATCATTTGTTCCGTTCCGGTGCGCTCGATATAATCGGTTTTAATTACCATGACAATTGGTTTGCAGGTGTTCCTCAGAACTTCCCCGGCAAGCCGTTCATCGTGACGGAAAGTGTTTCCGGCCTGATGACACGCGGTTACTACCGAATGCCGAGTGATTCGATGTTTGTCTGGCCCGCACGTTGGGATAAGCCTTTCTATGATGCCTCGTTCTCTTGCTCCTCCTACGACAACTGTCATGTTCCTTGGGGCAACCGTCACGAAGGTACTATGCGTCATGTGAAGAACAACGACTTTATCAGTGGACAATACGTCTGGACGGGCTTCGATTATATCGGTGAGCCTACTCCTTACGGTTGGCCGGCACGCAGCTCTTACTTTGGCATTATCGACTTGGCCGGTTTCCCGAAGGATGTCTACTACATGTATCAGTCCGAGTGGCGTCCGGATAAGGCGGTGTTGCATCTTTTCCCGCATTGGAATTGGACGGAGGGACAAGACATCGATTTGTGGGCATATTATAACAATGCCGACGAAGTGGAGCTTTTCGTGAATGGAAAATCGCAGGGTGTGCGCAGCAAGGGAAAAGACGATTTCCACGTCATGTGGCGCGTGAAGTATGAGTCGGGTACGGTAAAGGCTGTTTCCCGCAAGGAAGGAAAGACTGTGGCCGAGCAGGAAATCCGGACAGCGGGCGAACCTGCGCAGATTCGTCTCAGCCCCGACCGCAGTACCATTCAGGCAGATGGCAAAGACTTGAGTTTCATTACGGTTGAGATTCTGGACAAAGATGGAAATTTGTGTCCGAATGCCGAAAACGATGTGACCTTTGCCGTAGAAGGTGCCGGCTTCATTGCTGGAGTGGATAACGGAAGCCCCATCTCTATGGAGAAGTTCAAGGACAACCACCGCAAGGCTTTCTACGGAAAGTGCCTGGTGGTACTGCAGAACAACGGTGAACCGGGTGGTGTCAAGGTGACGGCTACGGCTGATGGACTGGAGAAGGCGACGACGGCGATTAAAGTTAAATGATAATTTGATGTGCTAATTGGCACATTAGCATATTAACCAATTAAGACATGAAGAATAAATTTTTAGCAACCTTATTTCTTGCATGCTCCATCAGTACCGTGTCTGCACAGACACCGGTCTATATGGACGATGCACAACCTATTGAAGCACGTGTAAAGGATGCTCTCAGCCGGATGACACTGGAAGAGAAGGTAGCCCTTTGCCATGCGCAGAGTAAATTCAGCAGTGCGGGTGTTCCGCGGCTCGGCATTCCCGAGCTTTGGATGAGCGACGGCCCTCACGGTGTCCGTGCCGAAATCAACTGGAATGACTGGGGATATGCCAACTGGACCAATGACAGCATTACCGCTTTCCCGGCTTTGACTTGTCTGGCCGCTACCTGGAATCCGGACATGTCTGCAAAGTATGGCAAGGCCATCGGTGAGGAAGCGCGCTATCGTGAAAAGGATGTGTTGCTGGGCCCCGGCGTCAACATCTACCGTACTCCGATGAACGGTCGTAATTTTGAATATATGGGCGAGGACCCTTATCTGGCCAGTGTGATGTGCGTACCTTACATCCAGGAGTTGCAGAAGAACGGAGTGGCAGCTTGTGTCAAGCACTATGCGCTGAACAACCAGGAACTGTGGCGCGGACATATTGATGTGAATCTTAGCGACCGTGCTCTGTATGAAATCTATCTGCCGGCATTCAAGGCTGCAGTAGAAGAGGGAGGTGCCTGGAGCATTATGGGCGCTTACAATAAGATTCGCGGCCAGCACGCCTGCCATAACGATTTCACACTGAACAAGATTCTGAAAGATGACTGGAAGTTCGACGGCTGTGTCATTACCGACTGGGGCGGTGCCCACGACACCTATGAAGCTGCCGTCAACGGTCTGGATATTGAAATGGGTTCTTACACCAACGGTCTGACGTCCGAGAGTGTATTTACCTATAACGATTATTACCTTGCCAGCCCTTACCTCCAGATGTTGAAGGATGGCAAAGTGCCGATGTCTACAATAGACGACAAGGCTTCCCGCATTCTTCGCTTGATATTCCGTACGGCGATGAACCGTCAGAAACCCTATGGTTCGGTAGCTACGGAAGAGCATTATGCCGCTGCCCGCGAGATAGGCAATGAGGGAATTGTGCTGTTGAAGAATGCTCCGGTGATAAAGAAAGGTGCCCCGTTGCTGCCGATTGATGCAGCCAAGTATCAGAATATCCTGGTGGTGGGCGATAATGCCGTACGCTTGCTGAATCAGGGAGGAGGCTCTTCCGAACTGAAAGTGAAGGATATGGTATCTCCGCTGGATGGCTTGCGTGCCGTTTATGGTGATAAGGTAGCCTATGCGAAAGGCTATGCCGCCGGTCGTCCGATGTACGGCCGTGCAGATGAAATTCCGCAGAATGTGGTAGACTCACTCCGTGCAGAAGCCGTGGAAATGGCGAAAAAGGCAGACTTGGTGGTACTGGTAGGCGGATTGAACAAGAACCACTTCCAGGATTGTGAAGGCGGCGATCGTCTGGAATACGGCTTGCCTTTCGGGCAGGATGAACTGATTGAAGCTTTGCTGGGGGTAAACAAGAACCTGGTTCTGGTGCTTCTCAGTGGTAATGCGGTGGAAATGCCGTGGGTATCCCGGGTTCCTGCCATTGTGCAAGGCTGGTATTTAGGCTCCATGGGTGGCAAGTCTCTGGCTGACATCCTGAGTGGTGCGGTGAATCCAAGCGGAAAGTTGCCCTTTTCTTTCCCTGCCAAGTTGACGGATTGCGGTGCACATGCTTTTGATGAACTCAGTTATCCGGGCGACAGCATTAAGCAGGAGTATAAGGAAGATATTCTGGTGGGCTATCGTTGGCACGACACCAAGGAGATTCCGGCTCTCTTCCCCTTCGGTCATGGCTTGAGCTATACTACCTTTACATATGGCAAACCGGTGGCTTCTGCCAAGGCCATGGCTGCCGACGGTACGCTGACGGTGACAGTTGCCGTGAAGAATACGGGTAGCATTGCCGGAAAAGAGATTGTACAGCTTTATGTAGGCGATGATAAATGCAGTGTGCTTCGTCCTGTAAAGGAACTGAAACATTTTGCAAAAGTCGGTTTGGCGCCGGGCGAGGAGAAGAGCGTGACTTTCACCCTTACTCCGGATGATTTGAAGTTCTACGATGAGGCTTCCGCAGCTTGGAAGTACGAACCGGGTAAGTTCAAGGCATACGTTTGCGCTTCGTCTGCCGACGTCCGTGGTATAGTTTCGTTCGAAATGCAATAATCTTATAATCAGTGCGTAACCACTGCAAAATCAGTGCAACTGTTTTGCAGTGGTACTGCATACCTTTTGCAGCGCTACTGCAATTGCTTTGCAGCGTCACTGCAAAAGGTATGCAGCAGTGCTGCAAAGTGTATGCAGTAAGTTTGCAGCCTGAAATCAGAATCAAAAAACAATATGAAGACACTTGCCACTCTATTTCTGCTTGCAGCCTCGTTGCTGCTTCGTGCAGCCGATGCGCCTGCCGACAGTTGTAATCATCAGTTGTACTATACGTCGCCTGCCGCTATTTGGGAGGAGACTCTTCCTTTGGGCAACGGACGCTTGGGCATGATGCCCGACGGAGGCATTCTCCGTGAGCACATTGTGCTGAATGAAATATCATTATGGAGCGGAATGGAGGCGGATTATAGCAATCCGGATGCTTCGAAGAGTCTGCCTGCCATCCGGCAACTGTTGTTTGAGGGAAAGAACCGAGAGGCACAGGAGCTGATGTACAGCAGTTTTGTTCCGAAGAAGCAGGAGACTGACGGGAGATATGGAACCTATCAGGTATTGGGCGATTTGGATATAGATTTTACCTACAATTCTTCATTATCCATTCTCAACTCTCCATTAAACAACTATCGCCGTTGGCTCAACTTGCGCGATGCGGTGGCATATACGGCTTTCAGGCTGGAAGATGTCGATTATCACCGTGAGTATTTTGTTTCCCGTGACCGTGATGTCATGCTGATTCATCTGGTTGCCGGACGTGAAGGGGCTCTGAATTTCTCTGCCCGTTTGAGTCGTGCGGAACATAGCTCGGTGACTGTCCAAGGGAACACCCTTTTGATGGACGGCATGTTGGAAAGCGGTAAACCCGGTTTGGACGGTATGAAATACCGTGTGGCCATGCAACTCGTGCAGAACGGTGGTGAATCGTCTGTCAGCCTGGAAAACGGTATCCGCTTGAAGAACGGGCAGGAAGCCTGGTTGATACTTTCTGCCGCTACCTCCTATGCCGCTGCCGGTACCGACTTCCCGGGCGAACGCTATGCGGAAGTCTGCGACAGCTTGCTCCGTCCTTTCACCGCCCCCGCTAATTCTCCATGTGCCATTCTCCATTCTTCATTATCCAGCCATGTCACCGCTCACCGTTCCCTCTACGACCGTGTTTCCTTGACGCTTCCTGCCACGCCGGATGATACGCTCCCGACGAACGAGCGCATCCTCCGCTTCACACAGCAGGAGTCGCCGGCATTGGCTGCTCTGTACTATAACTACGGACGCTATCTGCTCATCAGCAGTACCCGCCCCGGCAGCCTGCCGCCCAATCTGCAAGGACTCTGGGCAAATGGAGTATCGACTCCCTGGAACGGGGACTACCATACGAACATCAATATCCAGATGAACCACTGGCCCTTGGAGCAAGCCGGACTTTCCGAACTCTATCAGCCGTTGACAACGTTGATGGAGCGCCTTGTCCCTTCGGGAGAAGCAAGTGCGCGTACTTTCTATGGCGATGAGGCAGATGGCTGGGTGCTCCACATGATGACCAATGTATGGAATTACACCGCTCCCGGTGAACATCCTTCCTGGGGAGCGACCAATACCGGTGGTGCGTGGCTGTGTGCCCATCTGTGGGAACACTATCTGTATACGCAAGACAGGGATTATCTGCGTCGTATTTATCCCGTCTTGAAAGGTGCCGCCCGGTTCTTTAGTTCCACTACCGTGCAGGAGCCTTCGCATGGCTGGCTGGTAACTGCCCCCACTTCTTCTCCGGAAAACAGTTTCTATGTGCCGGGTGACAGCGTGACTCCCGTCAGCATCTGTATGGGTCCCACTATGGATGTGCAACTGCTCACCGAGCTTTATACCAATGTCATTGCCGCCGCCCGCCTGCTGGATTGTGATGCGGACTATGTGGCGAAGCTTGAGGCAGACCTGAAGAAGTTTCCGCCCATGCAAATCAGTAAGGAAGGATACTTGCAAGAATGGCTGGAAGATTATAAGGAAGTGGATGTGCACCACCGCCACGTTTCCCATCTCTACGGCCTGCATCCGGGAAACTTGATTTCGCCGGAGTCCACCCCCGAGCTTGCCGAAGCCTGCCGGATGACCTTGAACCGTCGTGGAGATGAGGGTACCGGTTGGAGCCGTGCTTGGAAGATAAACTTCTGGGCTCGTTTGGGGGACGGAAACCGTGCTTGGAAACTCTTCAAGAGTTTGCTGCATCCTGCTGTCGATGCTGCGACGGGAGGTCATGGTAGCGGCACTTTCCCTAATTTGTTCTGTTCGCATCCTCCTTTCCAGATTGATGGCAACTACGGTGGCGCGGCGGGAGTCGGCGAAATGCTGCTGCAAAGTCATGAAGGCTTTATCCATCTGCTTCCTGCCCTGCCGGATAGCTGGACTACCGGCAACTTCCGTGGAATGCGCGTACGCGGCGGTGCTTCCATAGACCTGGATTGGAAGGATGGACGGGCAACGAGGGCTGTTGTTACCGCTCTTGTTCCGGGTAAATTCATCCTAAAGATGCCCGCAGGCGCCGTTCGTGCCCAAGTGAAGATAGGAGGACGTACGCATACTTACAAAGAACCGGCATTTCCGTTGGATTTGAACAAGGGAGAGGCGGTGACCATACATTTCTTATAGGAACGTTCCCCTCCGACAAAATTATCAAGTTATTTGTCTTTCGCGTCCGAATGCTGTACATTTGCAGTGCATGTAGAACAAATATCTTAGATAATTATGAAAAATAGAGTACGTTTTTTCTTCTTGTTTCTCGGCTTGCTGGGAGCGTTGGCAGTTCATGCACAAATCAATGAGTTGCCACGTTCCACACCCGAGGCAGAAGGAGTCCCTTCCAAGGCTGTCACTGCCTTGTTTGATTCACTGATGGCATTGCCGAAAACAGACATCCACAGCGTGGTGGTGGTGCGTCACGGCAAGGTCATCGGAGAAATCTATCCGGCTCCGTTCGCGCCGGAATATCGCCATACCATGTATTCCTGCTCCAAAACCTTTGTCGGGGCTGCCGTAGGACTTGCCATTGCGGACAACCGCTTGCGTTTGACAGACCGCGTCGGTGCTTTCTTCCCGGAGCTTCTTCCGGATTCGGTTTCCACTAATCTGGCAGACATGACTGTCCGTGACCTGCTTACCATGACATCGGGTGTCACTCCCGACTGGAATATGCGCAACCTCACTCCCGACTGGATACGTACCTTCCTTGCCAAACCGGTGAAAACTCCGGGCAAGAAGTTTGAATATGATTCGATTAGTACCTATATGCTTTCTGCCATTGTGCAGAAGGTGACGGGCATGACCTTGCTGGATTATCTGAAGCAGAAGCTTTTCATCCCGATGCATATCACGGACGTTGCGTGGGAGATAAGCCCTGAAGGCATCAATACCGGTGGCTGGGGACTGCATATCCAGAGCGAGTCATTGGCAAAATTCGGATTGCTGCTGCTGAACCGGGGTGTTTGGGAAGGCAGGCAGTTGCTTCCGGCTTCCTGGGTGGAGCAGATGATGACCAGACAGATAGGAGATTATGGCTATCAGATGTGGCTTTGCGAATATCCGGGTGCTGTACGTGCTGACGGGGCTTTGGGACAATACATTCTGATTGTTCCGGATAAGGATATGGTAGTGGTCATTACCGAATGTACATTGATAGACGGTCGTCGGCAGCGTCGTCTGGTCTGGAACCGCTTGTTGCCGGAGGTCGGTGACCAGGTATTAGCGCCCGGTAAGGACTACAAGCGCCTGCAGAAGAAACAGCGTTCTTATCAACTGCCGTTAGTGCAGGGAAAGGCTGCTTCCTCCCTTTCACAGAAATACGCAGGCAAGCGCATCCTGCTCGGAGAGAACAAATACGGATGGCAATCCATCGAGCTGCAATTCAAGCAGCAAGAAGTAGTGATGACTGTGGTGGAGAAAGACGGAAAGACATACAGTCTTCCGTTTGGCTATAAGCAATGGTCGAAAGCGGCAATTGATGGCTATCCTCCGTATTCGGTTGCTGCAAAGGGGCGTTTTAAGGGTATAGAAGGCCCTTTCCAGGTGGCAGGCAGTTATGCGTGGGCGTCACTTGATGCTTTGCAACTGAAAGTACATTATGTCAACTGGATAAGCGCTCTTGGGCTTACGCTCTGCTTTGAGGATAACAAGGTACTCCTGACTGTTACGGAGAATTATTCTTCGGGTGAAGGGGTGACTTTCGAAGGTACATTAGCACATTAAAATAATGAATCGTATTTTGCTTACTCTAAAACGGCCTTTTATCTGGCTGTACCGTTTCCGGCACCGTTGCGGCTACGGTGTACATTCTCCTTTTGCCTTTAACCTGATTACGCATGTAATTTACGAAAGTACGGCTTATTATAAATATGAAGAGCTGGCCAAGGCACAGAAGCAACTGGAGCTGGAGAAAGATAAACGTTGGAAGTACGAATCGAAGAAAGTAAAACGCCTTCTGTTCCGTCTGGTAAACTATGCCCAGCCGGAGACCATTGTGGATGCCGGTACGCTTGCCGCTTCTGCCCTCTATTTGAAAGCGGGGAAGGAGGGGGCAGATTATACTTCGGCTTCCGACCTTTCCGAGCTCTTTCTGGAGAGTGGCGTTCCCGTTGATTTCCTTTATTTGCACGATTATCGTCATCCCGATTTTGTAGAGGAGGTCTTCCGCATCTGTTCCACCCGTACCAGGGGAAAGTCTGTTTTTGTAATTGAAGGTATCCGTTACACTCCGCAGATGTTTGCCCTCTGGAAGCGCATGAAGCAGGACGGACAGGCAGGTATTACGTTCGACCTTTATGACCTTGGTATCATATTTTTCGATAAAACAAAGATAAAACAAGACTATATTGTCAACTTTTGATTATCTTTAGGCGTTTCAATAGTGAACAGCGGTTAGTGATTAGCTCCACTTACTAGCTGCTAAACATTAACCCCTAAACATTAATCCTTTATGAAGATATACACCAAAACCGGAGATAAAGGAACCACCTCTCTTGTAGGCGGAACCCGTGTACCTAAAACGCATATCCGCCTTGAGGCATACGGTACGGTGGATGAGCTAAATTCCAATCTGGGTCTTCTCATCACGTACCTGCTTGACGGAAAGGATAAAGATTTTCTGCAGCAAGTGCAAGACAGACTTTTTGCCGTAGGCTCTCATCTGGCCACAGACCGGGAGAAAATGGAGCTGAAAGAAGCCAGTATCATCAGCTCGGAGCAGGTGGAAATGGTGGAGCGGGAGATAGACCGTTTGGATACTCTTTTGCCTCCTCTTTCAGCCTTTATTCTTCCCGGCGGAAGTCGCGGTGCGGCACTCTGCCACGTTTGCCGTACGGTTTGCCGCCGTGCAGAGCGTCGGATTCTTGCTTTGGCCGAGCAAGTGGAAATCTCTTCAGAATTATTGGCTTATGTGAACCGCTTGTCTGATTATTTGTTCGTCCTTTCGCGTAAAATGAATCAAGACGACAAAAAAGGTGAAATATTTTGGAATAATAGTTGCAAGTGAAATAAATTGTTATACTTTTGCCGAAAAATAGAAATAGGATTTAATATTCACAATTTTAATACTAGAGACTATGTATTGGACATTGGAATTAGCATCTAAATTGGAAGATGCTCCTTGGCCGGCAACTAAGGATGAATTGATAGATTATGCCATGCGTTCGGGTGCTCCGCTTGAAGTGATTGAGAATCTGCAGGAAATGGAAGATGAGGGCGAGATTTATGAAAGCATAGAAGATATTTGGCCCGATTATCCCAGTAAAGAGGACTTTTTCTTTAACGAGGAGGAATATTGATACGCTTTAAAAGAAAAAACTTACCGGTATGTCTGGTAATATTTTGAAACATAGGGAGAAGTAATTCCAAAACCGATAACTATGGTTGAAGAATTGCTTCTTTTCTTTTTAATACCCCCACACTACAATAATAATGAATGTACAAGAAGCAACAACACGCCGGTTACCGGATTTGAAGGAAAGGCATCTGCCTGAAAACTGCCGCGAAACCATAAACACGATTTTAAAGGAGACTTACGGCTACGAACAGTTTCGTAATCTTGAGATTTACGATGACTTGTCCAAGGGAAAAGAGAAACTCTGCATTTCGCAGGGACAGCTGATAGAGAACGTTATACTGGAGGCTGAAAAGGCTTGGAAAGGTGAAACGCAGGTAGACAATATCTTGCTGACTGCCCCTACCGGCTCCGGAAAATCCTTGTTGTTCCAGCTTCCTGCCATCTATCTGGGGAAGGAGTATAATCTGCTTACCATTGTGGTTTCCCCTTTGAAGGCGTTGATTGTAGACCAGGTGGAAAGTCTGCAAGAACTGGGGTATACGCGTGTGGCATACGCCTCGTCCGATTTATCGCCGGAACAGAAGATGGAGGTTTACCGGCAGGTGCGTGAGGGGGAGATTGATTTGTTCTATCTCTCGCCGGAATTGCTTCTCTCTTACGACATCAAGCATTTTGTAGGCGAGCGCCGCATCGGTCTGGTAGTGGTCGATGAGGCACATACGGTAACGACATGGGGCAAGGAGTTCCGTGTGGACTATTGGTTCTTGGGACGTTACTTGAATACGCTGAAACAGACTCTCGGTTATAATTTCCCGTTGTTTGCATTGACCGCCACGGCTGTCTGGAATCCCAAAGGGGGCAATGACATGATATTCGAGACTATCCGTTCCTTGCAGATGGAGCCTTGTGTGCTTTATGTAGGTACGGTGAAGCGCCGGAATATTGGCTTTGACATCCGTCAGATGGAGATGGAGGACGGGGAGACATACGACAAGGCAAAGCAGCGCGTAGTTGCTGCGCGGGTCGAAGACTTCCTGGACGGTCACAAGACACTGCTCTATTATCCTTTTGCGGGTGGCATCGACATGCGCCTGAAGACGTGGGTGAAGCCGGCAGACTGGCGTCTGGTCGCCTCCTATTATGGCAAGAAGGACAAGGAACAGAAAGCTGTCATTGTGCAGGAGTTCAAGGAAGGAACCAAGAAACTGATTGTGGCTACGAAAGCTTTTGGTATGGGAGTGGACATTAGTGATATAGACCGTGTATACCATGTGGCGCCATCCAGTACGTTTGTCGACTATATTCAGGAGATAGGGCGTGCCGCGCGTGATACGGAGATACATGGCATTGCCGCTACCGACTACCATGAGCGGGATTTCTATTATATGAAGCGTCTGCATCAGACGGGGAACATTGCCCAGGAACAGCTGGTGCTTATTCTGAGAAAGCTCATGGAAGTGTACCGCATGAAAGGGGAAAAACCGGAAATCATGGTGTCTTTGTCCGATTTTGAGTTTGTGGTGAAACTGCCGCGTACAAAGAACAAGCTGGAGTATGAAGCAGAGTTGGGACAGCTCATCAAGACTGCCTTGCTTTGGCTGGAAGACGATTTGATGCAGCGTTATGGAAGGCATCTGCTTGAAATCAGTCCCAAGAATCTGTTGACCGAAGGATATGTCCAGGACAAGACGGGTGATGTCTTTGCCCGTGAATTCCATAGCTATCTGACAAAGGTAGAAGGGGAGGACGGGGTTTACGTCGCACGTCTGGAAGCGCTTTGGGAAGAGCGTTTCCCTGAGCTTGGCTACAAGGAATTCAAACAGAAGTTGAATAATGGAACGTTGTGGGAAGGTGCCCGTACTGTGTCTGTAGGCAAGCATGAGGTGTTGTTAAAGGAAGATGCCACTGTCATCCGTGAGCGGATGGATGCCTTGTTCAAGAGTCTGACAATGATGCTGAAAACGGCATTGATAAAGTCGAAAGGACGTTTTGATGAAGAAGAACTGCGGGCTGTCTTTGCCGAGCATGGCATGGACGTGCGCTCTGCCAAACGCTTTATCGGTTCCCTGCTGGAGAGCCGCACGGAGGAAGGCCGCAGTGTGAGCTATATCAGCAGTGTGAAAAAGAAAGATTCCAATGAACTCTCTTTTACGGTGACCAAAGGCTTTGATTTGCTTCTATCGCGCTATCAAAAACTGTTTAGCCAACGTATAGTGGGCAGTAAGGGAGACCGCCTGTTGTTTTATTGCACTCCTTTCTCGGACTTGAATATGCTGCTTAATCTGCTTTCTATGCTCGACTGCCTTTCGTTCAGTGTGGAGGGTGGCGGTACGCCTTGCGTATTTGTCCGTTTCAATGACCCCGAAACTCTGCAGGAACTTGCGCTTGGCGATGATTACCGCAATCTGATTCTGGATACCAACGAGCAGATATTCCAGGAGCAGATTGACTTGTTCTCTTTCTTCTTCGGAACAGATAAGCTGACGGATGAACAGCGCTGGGACTTTATCGAGGATTATTTTACGGGAATGGGAGTGGACGACTTGAAAAAGAAGTTTGTGTCCTTGTAGCACCAATTCGTTGAACAGCCTTTCCAGAGTTACAGTTCATCTTTGCTTTTACTGTAAAGATTGTGAGTAATTAGTCTAAGTGCTCCTGCAGAAACCGTTGCAGGATGCGTGCATGGTTGTATATCGGTGCTTTGGAAGCATATAGTAAGGTTATGGTATGGTGGTGTTTTATGGTGTCAATGAACCTAAGGGCGGCTTCCGAATTTTCCAGTTCCTTGCGATACATGGCTGCAAACCCCTCCCAGTGTTCCGCTTGGTCTTCGTGAAACCATTTTCTTAATTCAGGTGAAGGGGTAATATCCTTTTCCCAGACATCGTATTTCAGATGTTCCTTTTTTATGCCGCGAGGCCACAGCCGGTCCACCAATACACGGTAGCCGTCTGTTGCATCGGGTTCTTCATATACCCGTTTGATTCTGATTTGTGTCATGGCTGTTCTCTTAATTTTGCTTCCATTTTGATGGAGCGTGGGAAAACGATATTATTTTCCAGATGGATGTGCTGGTGCAAGGCCTCTTCAAATGCTTTAAGCTGTTGGAGTACGAGGCGGTAACTGTTGCAGGCATCTTCTGGAGCTGTATAGCCGTTGGTCAGATGCTCTATGTGGCGATAGCGTTCTCCTTCAATGTCATGTTCTGCCATCATGACGGATATGGGAGCTTCGATGCTTCCACAGTGGAATTCGGGCAGGGGAGTATTTTCCAGCTTAGCCTTTACCATCTCATAGATGTAGGGAAACAGTACCAGTTCCTCTTTGTCGAGATGGGCATTGAGGTCGGAGAGGGAATCATGAAAGAGAGCCTGCACATTGTAGAGTGACGGATGTTTTTCACCGTGTACGCGACATATTTTATCCAGCAGTTCTTCAATCTCGGGACCTTGTGTACGGATATTACGGTGGTGGATTTTGAGAATATAGTCCACCAATAAGTCCAGAGGCCAACTCTTGAAATCAATATTTTCGGAGGTTGTCGGAGCCAGATGCTCTATTTCTTCTATCACCTTCTCCATATCGGCTCCGGCAGTTTTACTGGCTTCGGGAAGCAGTGCGGAACCATGGCAGCAGAAATCAATGCCATATTTATCAAATATCCCGGCATTGTTGAAGTTGTCGGCTACGATTTCGCCGACTGTCATACGTTTATAATCCTTCATATGTTATCTTGTTTTTGTTTTCCACAACATTGTGGAAACCTGCTATATATACAATTATATGGCAGATAATGTTTGAAGGGTTATGATTATTTGAGTTTTCTTGCCCGGTTCTTTCATTTAAAGGAATTGGAGGAGTTATCACTTCGCTCCGCTCCGTCAGGAGTTGAAGAAGTTAAAGCCGATACTTCTGTGAATACATATGCACGAGTATTGGCTTTAACTCCTAAACCGACTTGTCGGCTGATAACTCCTTTAAATGAAAGATTCGTGGTTTCCTTGTCTATCCTTCTACTTTTTGGAATGCCAGCCGTTCGTCTCCATTGGCCAGAAGGATGATGCCGCAATATTTGAATCCGTGCTTCTTCAGTATGTATTGCAGGATATGATTGTCCCGGTGGGTATCTGCACGTAGGTTGGGTATTTGTTCGTAGCACCATTGCAGGCAGGCATTGGCCACTCCTTTGCTGTGTTCTGTACTTGCCAGCCGGTGAATGACGCCGTAAGGAAGCGTATCTTCCACCCATTTTCCTTCATAGATATGCGTATATGTGGGGTCGTTTCCACGGATAAAGGCGAAGGTTCCGATAATTTCTTCGGTATCGTCGGTGCACACATAGCTGTTTCCTTGTTCGATGTCTGCTATGACGATTTCCCTGGAAGGGTAGTTGCCTCTCCACTGCAGCATATTTCCGTCTTTCCGCATGATGTGCTTCGCTTGTTCAAAGATGTCCATAAGGATTGTAATGTCTGTGGGTTGCGTCTTTCTGATTTTTATCATAGCTTTTTATTTTATCTGTGTGGTATCTTTCTTTGATTTAGGTTGCAAAGGTAATGCGTTTTGTGATTCATTGTTCTCTTAAATGAACAAATGCTAATAGATGTTGTTTCTTTAGGAAGAATTTGCATATATTTGTCCCGTAATATTAAACACAATTGATTATGAAAAAGATTTTTAGTGCTTTCGTGATAGCTGTATGCTGTATGTTTATGGCTATGCCTGCCCAGGCCCAACTATTGAAGTGGGGTGTTAAGGGTGGTGTGAATATGACGAAAATAGATTGGGATGGTGGATATAAGGGAAACAAGGATAATTCTACCGGTTTCTTTATTGGTCCGATGGCTGAGTTTACCATTCCCATTGTAGGCTTGGGTGTTGATGGTGCTTTGCTGTTCTCTCAGCGCGGCAAGGACGAGGTGAAGCAAACAGGACTGGAAGTACCCGTAAATCTGAAATATACCATTGGCTTGGGTAGCTTGTTGGGTATTTATATAGCTGCCGGTCCCGATTTCTTCTTCGACTTCAAGAAGAAGGATTACGTAGACCGCAAGAAGGCTCAAGTGGCACTTAATTTGGGTGCCGGTGTGAAGCTGCTGAAGCATCTCCAGGTTGGCGTGACCTATCAGCTCCCGATGGGCGACTCATTTACGTGGGAGGAGGCGGGTAAGGCCATCGGTGCCAAGAATAAGACTTGGCAGGTGTCTGCGGCGTATCTCTTCTAAATGTAGTAAAACGATTTGTGGAATATAAAGAAAGGCTCTCCTACAAAAAGGAGGGCCTTTCTTGTGTTTTTGATTACTTTTCTACAATTACATCTACTGGGGCAGGTGCATCATCATGGAGTGGGGTAGCAGCTTCGCGACTAGGCTGTCTACCGTCTTTGATGGCGAGTACCCATTCCCCATTTGCTTTTATGGGGTTGAACATGAACCCCATACTACTACCTGGAGTGTCAGAATCTGAACGTGGCGTAAATTCTATTTTGTACTTCACGTCATTATTTCCTTGTGTAGAGAAGCTGAGGTAATCCAATCGATAACGAATTACCGGGAAACGCTGGAAACGTTTGGCCAGTGCTTCCCGTTGCTGTATCGTTAGGGGTTTGGCTATACCAGCTTCATCAATGGAGTAAAGCATATCAAGAGCTTTGTCAGTCTCTTTAGCTTTTAGAAGATCCATACACTGTGTACATAATGTAAGAACAGCGCTTGAGTCTGCAGCAGTCAAAGTAGCTACAAACTCGTCTTCTGCCTCTTTCTGTGTCTTCATCTTCTCTTCGTGTCCTTTTGTTGAACATGCTCCGAGTAGAAAGCCTGCTGAGAGAAAAAGCATAAAAAGGATTTGTTTATTCTTCATTGTCGATATATTTATTAATCATGCATTGTTAAAGAAAAAGGTGCGTCACCTTATTATGACGCACCTTTATTATATTACCGCATTTTAGGATGCGATGAGTTCTTTACAAAATTATCTGTTGGCAATAGTACCATCAACAGCAATGGCAACTTTAGCACTTACTGTACCCCATGTGTATGTGACCTTTACAGGAACCATGATGGTGAAGTCTTTAGTGTTACCCATATTGTTCTTGTAGTTCAATACTACAGAGTTCAACTTGCTGATGTTGGTAGTTTTGATGTCAATCGGGTTAGAAATTGCAGTACCACCTACTTTATCAAGGATTGTCAGCTTGATAACGTCCTTGTTGATAGGCTTCTGTTCACCGATAACATTAACGTCACAAGTTGCATTGTCAATATCCAAAGTTATTGCGCTGATACCGTAGTATTCGTACAAGTTAACGTTGTTTTCTTTAGCAGCTTCATATACTTTGTCTTTATCATTGTATACGATAACCGGTTTGTCGCGCCAGTCGTTGGCCTTGAACAAGTTACCAAGTAATACGGAAGAACCGTTAGCCTCTGCATCCAAGAACTTGGCTTTGTCGTTGCTTTCAATATCCAGCGGACGCAAGAAGCGAGCGTTGAAGTTGTAAGCGGGAGCCAGTTCAATTTCGCAGTCACCATAAACAGCGGATACCTCGATGATGGCAAACTGTTGGTTAGGCTTGTTTTCGTTATGACCGAAAAGGTTCAAGAATACTTTTGCTTCATCGTTGTTTGCATAAGTAATTGTCTTGGCTGTCTTATCAAGAGTTGCGATGAGAGAAGCGGTTGCTCTCTTTTCACCCCAGTATAACTTAGTGCTGCTCTTGCTCTTGTCAGCTTCAACTGTACTTACAAACAACTTCTTTCCACCTATAGTCAGACCATCGTTCTTAGCAGAGAACAAGTAGCTGTACTTGATTTCCATACCTTTGTCTTTGTTGTTCCAGATTTCACCATAAACCGGCTTGGAAGCTTCTGATACAATGAATTCGATGCCTGATTTTTCAACTTCTTTTCCAGCTTCTGTTACGTAGTGATAGAAGTAGTCATCAAGATTCTTCACATAATTTGCTACATTGTTTGCTGCATCCGGAGCAGGAACATTGGTACGTACAGTATCTCTGTCAGCCAAAGCTGTTTCAGCAGGATACCAGAACGCATCACGTTTGTTACCATAACTTGCAGTAGTCGGCAATTCTGCTATGGAAATCTTGATACCTACGTAAATAGCGTAAGTTGTTCCACCTGCTACAGGTTTGTACTTGCCATAAAGTGTCAAGGCGCGATCTTTGTAATCCTTGATGAGCTGGTCTCTTTGAGTCTTATTGCTAGTCCAGTTCAGGATAGCATTTGTACTAGTGTTACCGTCAGGAGTTTCAGTAACTACACCGTAAGTATTGTCTGCTGCAAATTTATTAGCAGCTGTTACTTGAATGAAGCCACCCTTACCGTCTGCTACATAAGTTTCGTCTTTTACAAATGTATAACCCTTTGTGAATTCTTCCTTGGTCATACCCAGTTCTTCAAGAATCTTACCGGACATGTCTTTCCAAGTGATGGATACAGTTTGTTCACCACACAAGTACGGCAACTGCGGAGTGCTCTTGTCAATAACAATTGCATCAGGAGTAGCGGCTTTTTCAGTGATTTCCAACTTGATGTAACCTGCTAATACTACATTATTTGTTGCATCAACCAGTTTAACCAATACTGCCGGACGACGACCGATAGCACTTCTGCCAATCTTTTCTGTGCTTCCTTCAGGAATAACCACACTTTCTTCTTTGTCGTTTACATAGCAAGGAGTGAAAGTACCGTCTTCTTCCAATTGAGAGTAAGCATTTTCCTCTGTATCATTGTCACCGCTGATATAGTGAACAGCTTCAAACTTGAGAGTCAGATTATATAGCTGGGCAGCTTCAGCAAGACTCATGCTTTTGTGAGTGGTTGCAGTAATTTTCTCTCCAAAGTTTTCTACATGATGGATACACAGTAAATCTGCCAATTCAATAGAACCACCATTGTATTGTGCAGGAACAGTATATACGTTTTCGATAGCTTCCTTAGCTGTCTTATACAGTTCAGGTTTACAAGTGTTTTTTGTTACGATTTTGCTGTCATCGGTATACGCAATGGCTTTAAAACCTTGAATCATCGGCATGATGGCTGCATAGTCAGAAGTAACTGTAGACTTTTCTTCACCTTCTTTTTCGCCATTAACCAATGTTGCTTCCAGAGCTGCGATAGAAATATAGTTGTTTTCACCGGGAGTGCTCAAATTGCCCTTCTTCAAATCCTCTACAGAGAGTTTGTATGTAGCATACATTCTTTCGCCGTCAATGGTCTTACCTGCGTTTTGGAAGATAGGGGTTACCACAGCAGGAGCAGCTTTGTAGTTACATATTCCGGAGTAGCTGCCAAGAATTTCCACTCAATATCTTTCAGCTTGGCATTCAGCGGGTTCAAGTGATAGTACATTGCGCTGGTTGAAGGCATCCAATAAGTTTTCTTAGTGGCATCTTTCAAAGTAATCCAATTGGTAGCACTTGTACCTTTCTTGATTACATAAGCTACATTGTGGTCATCTTTACTTTCTATTGCGTTCTTTTCAGCTTCGATGAAATCACCGTTGGCATATTTGTATTTAGTAGCTTCTACTCCGTCTTCATACAAATCAGGAATGAATACCAATGCTTTCAACTTAGTAGTCAGAGAAATAGTCTTTTCAACCAATTTGCCGTTCTCATCCTTCATGTTACCAAGAGTCAGAGTCTCATCCTTTGTATTCCAAACAGCCGAAAGTGTTCCTTCCGGTAACCATTTCGTAGTTTGTACTTCATACAAAGGATCTTTACCCTTTTCTTCTGTTACTTTCACCCAGTAGCCAGCTTCTGCTTGGCCATGCAACTTACCAGTTTCTTCAGTACCTGGGTAGTAATAGATAGTTTTAGCGTCTTGACCAGCGCTACCGTTGCCCGGTTCACCTTTTTCACCGCGTGCAGGGAACTCCGTTTGTACATTGTCTTTAGCCCACCAATAGTCACCGTTAGCGTCTTTTACAATACTCCAAACGGGAGCGTTTGTGCCGTTTGTTCCGTTCTTGATAGGATAAGATTCGCCATTGCTTAATTTGATGACAATGCCATCTTCTGTTTTGTCAACGCCGGTAATGACCGATCCAGCGTCAATCTTAGCTTGAAGGTCACTTACCAGCTTTTCTACTGCTGATACGCGATTATCCAAGCTTTCGATGTCGTCATCATAGTCCTTACAAGACGTGAACGTTCCTGCAGTGCCCACCATTAAGGCGCTGAACAGGATCACACTTAGAAACTTTTTGTTCATAATTGAAAACTTTAAATTTATAAATTTAAAAAATAAAAAAGTGAATAATCTCTCATTTTGAATCCCTTTCGCATACTTGTTTTGTTGTCAAGTATTCCGTTACTTCGCAGGTAACGGAGGAATTTTCCGTGCAAACATAATTGTTTTTCTATAAATGAGCAAATAATAATGCTGTTTTTTTATAATTAATCGAAAAATCTGCATTTAAGCGCACTTTTTTGTTAATGGGATTGTTGTTCGCCCCAATTATTAGTGTATTTGCACGTATGTTCTGCATTATAAAGGGATTGTACTTATACATATTATTAATAAGAGAATGTATAATTTAAATTGAAGATGAAAGAGATTACCTTACAAGAAATGCTGTCAACTATTATTGGAGAGCTTCGAGAAAATGGAAGATGGGGAACAGCCCATATTTACCAATCTACATTGAATGTGTTTTCCGCATTCAATAACTATCGGGATTTGCATCTGCGCAAATTGAATCCAGTGGTTTTGAAACGTTTTGAAATGCACCTGCGTCAACGAGATTGCAGTTGGAACACCGTTTCTACCTATATGAAAGTCATTCGCTCGGCTTACAATCGAGCTGTAGATTTACGATGTGTCCGTTATACTCCTAGATTATTTGAACATGTGTATACAGGAACTAAAGCAGACAAGAAAAGAGCTTTGGAAGCTTCGGATATAGGAACTTTAGTTCGCGGGACAGAAATGGATTTGTCCAAAAGGATTCCTTCCTCAAGCCTTCAAAAGGCCAAAATGCTATTTGTTTTTATGTTTATGATGCGTGGTCTCCCATTTGTCGATTTAGCTTTCTTGCACAAGAAAGACCTGCAAGGGAATGTATTGTCCTATCGTAGAAGAAAGACTGGTCGCACCTTACGGGTACTTCTATCCCCTGAAGCCTTACAGCTGGTACACATGGTATCCAATAAGGACGAGAACTCACCTTATTTATTCCCAATATTACGTAGCAAGGATGGTACAGAAGCGGCTTATAAAGAGTATCAATCAGCTTTGAGGCGTTTTAACTATCAGCTGTCAGCTTTAAAAACACATTTGAATATGAGTTCACATCTTAGTTCGTATTCGGCAAGACACACGTGGGCCACAATGGCATATTATTGTGAGATTCACCCTGGCATTATTTCCGAAGCGATGGGACATTCATCGATAAATGTTACTGAAACCTATCTCAAACCTTTCAACGACAAGAAGATTGATGAAGCAAATGAGAAGGTAATTTCTTTTGTAAAAAGCAATGGAATCTCGGCATAGATTTTTTTATTTTTATTGATAAAGCGGCCTAGATGTGTCCATATTTATTCCTCCCGCAAGAAGCATCTCTTGAAGGGAAGAGTCCTCTCGCTCATTTCTCAACAACTTCCCCTTAAGCCAAAACTCTACAAAATAACACTTTAAGTCTTTCTTTCCCTATAAATATTTTGATTTCCCTTTATCGTAACTTTACCTCTCGGTCATATTATCAGAATTCCACCTATAAGCCACTTTTCATCTTTCATCACTTAAAATGTTATAAACAATTATAGGGGCATTACAACTATATTAAACTTCTTTTCACATAATTGATTCAAGATGGTTCCCGTTACCTGCGAAGTAACGGAATTTTTTAACAAAAGCATTGTGGGAAAAGGAATGCCGGAAATGAGAAATTATTCACTTTTTATTTTTTAAATTTATAAATTTAAAGTTTCAATTATGAACAAAAAGTTTCTAAGTGTGACCCTGTTCAGTGCCTTGATGATAGGTGCGACAGGAACGTTCACGTCTTGTAAGGACTATGATGACGACATCAAGAACTTGCAGGAACAACTGGACAAGAAAGCTTCACTTGAAGAGCTGGCTGCAAAAGTTTCGACTTTGGAGACAGCTGTCAACGATGCTAAAACAGCTGCCAACGAAGCTAAGGACAAGGCTCAGGAAGCTTTGGACAAGGCCGGTTCGGCAGAAGGTGGTGTTTCTGATGACGACTTGAAAGCTCTGAAGAAAGAACTGCAAGACCAAATCGACAAGTTGGCTTCTTTGGACATCGTAAACCAAAAGATTGCGGCTCTGAAAGAAGAATTGAAAGGCGACTTCGTTACAGACGAGAAGCTGAAGGACTTGGCTGCTGAAATTGACAAGGTAAGTGCTGAGGTGATGTCCCTGATTGGTCATCGTCTGACCAGCCTGGCCGTAATCCCTACCAGCCACATCAACGGTATTGCCGCCATCACGCTGACTACCCTGCAATATACCCCGCAGAAGTATCAGGCTATGGCTAAGCATACAACTCAAGACCACACTACGACTCCGGTTTTGGACCACGTAAATGCTGCTGCTACAGCTAACTCCATTTCTACAGATTACAACGAGGCTTATTTCCATGTAAGCCCCAGCGTAGGTGTCCGTACTTCAGATATTGAATTGCCCTCATTTGATTGCATCACATCTGAAAATATTATGACCAAGGCTACCGGTGCTGATATTAAGACTAACAGCCCGATTCAACCGGTTAAGTACGACATCAATAAGGACGTGCTGACAGTAAAATTCAAAAAGACAGTCAAGGGTTCTATCGCTGCAACGACTGCCGGCGACAAGGAAAAGTTCTACATGGCATCTTTGAAAGCTCCTATCGCTGCTGAAAACTATACAGCTGCTGAAAAGAAAGCTTTTGACGAACAAGGTACTAAGGTGTATGTGAACTCTGAATATGTACGTCTGCACGAAGAGGTTAAGGTTCCGTATCTGGTTAATAGCAAAACTGACTTTAGCAAAACTATGACCGGTAAGTTTGCCGATGAAATCCAGAACGACGGCAAAGAAGACTTCTATGTACACTATCATGACTCTGTATGCGTATACGAATCTAAAGCCAACGAATATGTAGACTTTAAGCAACCTTATAACGAGCCGCTTGATTTGAAGAAATTGGTGAAGGTTTGTGTTACAGACGCTAAAGATGCTAAAACTAACCACGCTAACCATGCAAATCTGGCAAACTACAAGGATTATGGTCTGACATTCCGTTTCTACATCCCTACTGCTCCTTATAACACATTGGGTGGCGTAGATGGTAACACCAACAAGACAGACCAGCAGAAATTTGCCAAGCTGGATTCTCACGAAAACGGTATCATGTCTTCCAAGGTTTACACTGTCGAAGGTACTTCTGCAACAGCTGTAGGTCGTGAGCCTATCGTTCGCGTGGAACTGGTGGATACAGTAAACAATGCTTTGGTTGCCATGCGTTACCTGAAAGTGAAATGGGTGAAAGAAGCTGGCGAGAGAGAGTTGTCTCATGCTTTTGCTGATTCTATCTATTACTGCAGCAACTACACCGGTCGTATCGGTACTCAGGAAATGAATGAGGACATCTACGACAAGGCTAAAGAAGGTGGTATGACCAAGCAGGAATTCCACGCCGTTTATACTCAATTTGATGGTACAAAGGGTGCCGGCGAAGGTACGGCTTCTGTGATTGCCAACTCTGAAGCTGGTGTAGAATCTTACAACATCATCTGGACACTGACTCATGCAGACATCGTTAAGAAGTATCCGAACTGGAACAACCAGGAAAAGATGAGCTTCAGCAAGGTTTGCTACTACTCCGATCCTACAGGTGCATATCCTACATTGAAGATTACTTTGACACGTACTATCTACAAGCCGGTATTCAACCTCTGGGGTTACGATGGCCGCTACTGGAAGAACGACAATGAATGGTCCACATTCAATGTAAACCCGATTGTTTACAATACCGAGGAATCCAACCCGGCATGGTCTAACAATACAGAGAATAACCCGACATGTAACATCTACACAGACTTGCTGAACGGTTTCCTGAACGACCTCGGAGTTAAACCGACAACCGGTTTGGGCGGCGCAATCTGGTATGCCGATGCACTGCGTGCCGGTAAGAAGTTCTTCTATTCCGGACTGTATCCTTATGCTGCCAGCGGCCACCAGGGTGTGAAAGGTGGTGCTTATTCAGAGGAAGGTGCCCGCTTCGTGTTCGACAAAGAAAAACTGGAAGCTGCCAATTCTGCTTACAAGTACGAATATTTCAACGGTACAAGCGTTGTTGAAAAGACTGCGACTGTAAGTCCTGACGGAACAATCCTGTACATCGACGGCAAGAAAGCTGCTGAGATTGTGAACTACGCTCCCAACAAGCTGGATGCCAATGAAATCACTTACAACATCAAGTTGGAAGAAGTAAACCCGACTCACGCACCGCGTAGCGGCGACGCTCCGACAGAAGCTGCCAAGGCTCTCGTAGGCAAGTATGTCCCCATCAAGTTGGTTGCCGACGTATGCTACAAAGATGCTTGTGCTGCTGGTTCTCTGCTGGCTGCTGCCCACACTGCAACTATCAAGGAATATGATGCATTTATCATCGAACCGTTGACAGTAACTACAGGTGAAACTGAGAACTTTACTGATGCAACTGTAGGTGGTAGTACAATTGACGTTAAGGGTGCTTTCACTTATGTTTCTTGGAATGCTGACGAATCAGGCAAGAAGTATATTGTAGCCAATACTACCGGCTTGCAGAAAGCTTTGTGGGAATTCTACGAAGTAGTTCCGGGCGAATGGATGACAGACCAAATCAAGTCTAACTTGAAACTGGTTAACGGTAACTTGGTTCCGACTGATGGTGTAACAAACGGTCCTCTGCCTTCTAATACCAAGGTTGTTTACAACCAGGCAGATGAAACTCTGACTTACAACAACTACAGCGGTACTCCGGTTAACTGGGATTACAAATTGTTCATCCCTGTGAAGTTCGGTTACAAGTGGAAGACATTCACTTTGACATTCGAAGTTGATGTTAAGAAGAACTCTGGTACTCCTGCTCAAAGATAATCATCACTGCAGATAACTAATAAAAGAGAGTGTTTCCGGAAAAGAAGCACTCTCTTTTCTATAAAAACAAAAGAACAATGAGACGAACGATTTTGGCTATGTTGACAATAGCTTTCGGTTTTTTATATTCTTGTACCAATACTAACAGTACAGAGTCTACTCATTCTTTCGCCGGTACATTCATAACGGAAAATGGCGTGAGGTTTGAACTCCGTGCAGACTCAACCACCCTCATCACTTTCTCTGATTCAGTGAAGTATGAAGGTACATGGAAGTCTTGCAAGGCCGAAGACCACTTAGAGTATGCCAATATCGAATTTGGAGGTTATCAGGAATACTATTATTTAAAAGATGAAAAGCTTTACCGAAGTGAGCGCGAAATGCGCCACGATGCTTTGGGAACAAAAGTGAAATATCAGGAATAAACTGAAGAGTAAAACATTTGCATAGAAGAGGCTATCTCAAGTGCATTTTGAGACAGCCTCTTGCTTTTTTCAGCAATTCACCATTTAGACAGTTGTACGCAGCAAAAGTGACAAGAATTTATAAGAGTTTGAACAATATAACAAGCTATCTTCTTATGTACTCAGCAGAATCAAGCAAAGCCGGCCTAGAAATATAGTGTGATTCTCATAAGAGATTATATGCTTAGCCCAAAAGCCACTGAAAGAATTATCACAGAGGCCGTTGAAGCAGTGAAGGACTGGCAGGCTTTAAGAGTAAAGCCAGAAATAGGTAGACAGGAAATGGATAGATTCATAAACTTATTCTAGCTAATTTATACCCGAAAAGATATAATCTCTTTCTCCTTTAATCTTTTTATACCCTTATGGGTGTAATAACGAAAATATATTCTATCTTTGTACCCCAAAGGGTATAAAAATGGAATATACGGAACAAACAACATTATCCAAATATGTAAAAGCGATGCGTAAGCAGTACAATCTGACCCAAGTGGAACTTTCGGAAAAGTCAGGAGTAGGCTTGCGCTTTGTCCGTGAATTGGAGCAAGGCAAACAGACGCTGCGGTTGGACAAGGTAAACCAGCTACTGTCTTTGTTCGGCAGCGAAGTTGGCGCAGTACCTATAACTAAAACTGACGAATGATGAAGCAGGCATTGATAAATCTCCGAGGAATAAAAGCCGGTATCCTCACAGAGGATGAGGATGGCTATACCTTCCAGTACGATACGGAATTCCTGCAGTCGGATGTTGCAGAAGCTGTCAGTCTCACATTACCCTTGACAGAGAAAGCCTATCACGACAAAGTGCTGTTTCCTTTTTTCGACGGGCTGATACCCGAAGGATGGCTGCTTGACATTGCGGAAAAGAACTGGAAAATAGATGCACGTGACCGAATGTCACTGTTGCTGGCGTGCTGTAAAGACTGTATCGGTGCAGTGGGTATCGAACCTATAAATGAGGAGGATTAAAAATGGCAAAATGTCTGTATTGCTACAAAGAACTGAATGGAAATGAGAGGGATTTCCACAAGGCTTGCTCAAAAAAGATATTCGGGACACTAGAGGCGCCTATATTGCCTTATACGCACAATAATCTCAACGATTTGGCAAGGCAGGTAATTCGCAGTCAGACCACACTGACCGGAGTGCAGGCCAAATTATCATTGGATATCAACAAAGGAAGTAAAAACGAGCCTGGACGATTTACGATTGTAGGCTTATGGGGGCGCTATATTTTGAAGCCGCAAACCGAACGGTTCGGCAATCTTCCCGAATTAGAGGATCTGACAATGCATCTTGCGGAGATAGCCAAGATACGAGTTGTGCCACATAGCCTCATCCGCTTTGAGGATGGTGAATTATGCTATATCACCCGGCGCATAGACCGCACGAATGAAGGGGGAAAATTGGCTATGGAGGATATGTGCCAACTTTCTGAAAAACTCACTGAACAAAAATACAAAGGTTCTTATGAGCAGATTGCGAAGTTAGTGCTGAGATATTCATCCGCTCCCAAATTGGACCTGGTGAATTTCTGGGAGCAAGTCGTCTTTTCATGGATAACCGGTAATGCCGACATGCATTTGAAGAACTTCTCGCTTTATAGTCCCCAACAAGGGGTATATACGCTCACACCAGCATATGACATGCTGTCTACCGCATTGGTGATGCCTGAAGACACCGAAGAACTTGCACTTACACTAAACGGCAAAAAACGTAAATTAAAGAAGGCTGACTTTGTCACGTCCATACGGGCGTCGGGATTGGACGAAAAAGTAATAGAAAACCTCTTCAAGAAACTCTTGAAAGTAGAAACCAAATGGATGGAGTTCATCAGTCTCTCTTTTCTACCGGAGGAGATGCAAATATCATATAAAGACATGATAAGCATAAAACTCAATATGCTGAAATGATACGAAACCCAACAAGGATTTCCTCTTTCTATCGCCCTTCTCTCTTTACTTCAATCCACCTTCTGAAGAAAGGGTCATCCAGTTCATACCCCTCATTACGTATCACATATCCTTGTTGTCCAAGTCGCTTCAAGCTACTGAAAGCTGTACTTGGAGAATCAATACCGACAGCTTGTAGAAAAGGAAGACTGGACGGAGTCCCCATCTGCATAGTTAAGCCTATCAAGACTTTTTTATCTGTTTTATTGAAAGTGCTCCATAAACGTTCATAATCCATATCGTGTACATGGGTCAACTCCGTAATGGCAGTTTCCACCAAAGTATCACTGTAACCGTTTTGTTTCCAGTTATTCCATGTCTGGTAAGCCAGTTGCTGGGTGTAATAGGGATGACAATTGGTGAACGACAGAATGCTGCGGCCTATCGTTTCAGCATCCATATCCTCACCCAAGAGAAGAAAGCCATTCTTGAGAAACTCATAGAAGTTATCTTGAGGAATCTTACCCAACTTCATCAAATATCCAAAATGATAGAAAGGGGATTTCTTTTTTTCGAAGATTTCCTGCATCATCGATTCCTGGCTACCTAAGAAAATGTAATTGGCATGGTTGTAAGTCTGTAGAATAGACCTCAATTTTTTATCCAGATTCTTGTCCAATGTACGTATTTCTTGGAATTCGTCCAGTACTACAATCGGTTTCTTGTGTGGATTCTTCATTCCCAGTTTATCAATCAGTGTGAATACATCCTCTAACAGAATGAAGCCATCCATTGACGGCTGAAATGAAACTTCTATGCCATCCGTCATGGGATTGGTTGAAATGGTGGGGATAAAACGAAAGTGAGTGATAAGATGTTTCAGACGTTCCATAGGATATTGCTGAAGCATAATCCACAATAATCGTGCGGCAAAGTCGGCAGTGCCTGTTACCAACTGCAGGTTCAACTGAAAAACGGGACGTGACAATCCTTTCGTTACTTTTTGAACGAGGCTGGTCTTGCCGAAACGTCGTGAGCTAATAAGTATCAGGTGATTCTCACTTGCAAGTATCTCTCTTACTTTTTCTTGTTCCGCTACTCTATCCGTAAAGTATTCACCGTCTACAATTGTACCGAATTTAAATGGATTATTCATATTGCGACTTTTTTCAATGCGACTTTTTTCGCAAATATAAGAAATATATTTGAGTTCATTCTGAAAGACTGGCTAAAATGAAGAAATACATTATAAACTTCTGTTTTGCTTCATTTTATTGTATATACTTGTAAGGTAAACCTTTTATAAATAAATTGGAAATGAATAGAAATGAAATTACCTTACAAGAGATGTTCTCCTCAGTCATCGGGGAACTCCGGGAAGGCGGCAGGTGGGGGACGGCACACATCTACCAGTCAGCGGTGAATGCATTCTCGGCATTCACCAAATGGCAACCGATGCCCATGCGCAAACTGAGCCCGACCGTACTGAAGAGGTTCGAAAACTTCCTCAGGCAGAGGAATTGCAGTTGGAACACTGTGTCCACCTACATCAAGACGGTACGCTCGGTGTATCATCGGGCGGTGGACAGAAAGTACATACGGTATGTACCCAGACTGTTTGAGCATGTGTATACCGGCACACGGGCAGACAGGAAGAAGGCGCTCGAAGCATCAGACATCAGCAGCCTGGTAAGGGAGACGGAAAGGAGCCTGCAAGGAGGGACGCTCCCAAACGCACAGCAAAAAACAAGGATTTTCTTCGTACTCATGTTCATGCTCAGGGGCATACCCTTTGTGGATCTGGCATACCTGCACAAAGGGACCTGCAGGGAAATATACTATCGTACAGACGACGGAAGACGGGACGGGCGCTGACCGTATCACTCACACCCGAAGCCATGCAGATGGTGAGAATAATAGCAAACAAGGACAAGGACTCTCCTTATTTATTCCCCATATTACAAAGTGAGGAAGGGTCGGAAGCCGCATACCGGGAATACCAGTCGGCACTCAGGGCATTCAACCAGCGGCTGGCAGTACTCAGGCAGTGCTTGGGAATGCAGTCGGCACTCAGTAGTTATGCGGCGAGACATACTTGGGCCACAATGGCTTATCACTGCGAGATACATCCCGGAATCATATCGGAAGCCATGGGGCACTCCTCCATCACGGTGACGGAAACCTATCTGAAGCCTTTCAGCAACAGAAAGATTGACGAGGCCAATCAGAGGGTAATTTCTTTTGTAAGAAGTGGAGCGTGTACAGTATAAAAGACGTTACTTCTTTTGATAGGATAGAATAGATTTGTTGCGCATTTTCCGGAGTCTTCAAAATGAGTTTTGAGGAACGGAATGGTGTTGCCTTTACGGAGCTTCCATCGGTGCTGTCAATATGCTGTTATTCAACCTTTTGAACTGAAAAATACATACTTTCATTTTTTGAAAGCCTCATTTCATCACTTTCCCACTGTCATCTTTCTGGACTTCCAATCCTCTTTCCAATATCCTAACGGGCTGATTTTTACTATTCCAGACAAAACCCACCTATTTTCTCCTTATTCCTTGATTATTAACGGAATTAACAGGATTTCATTACCTGCGAAGTAACGGAATACTTAGTAACAAAAGAAGTATGCGAAAGGGATTCAAAATGAGAGATTATTCACTTTTTAATTTTTTAAATTTATAAATTTAAAGTTTTCAATTATGAACAAG
>VOFK01000803.1_pt1 | contig 59301 bp, 76 predicted proteins | sample 5384121 | NCBI WGS metagenome assembly VOFK01 (sample SAMN12384730, study PRJNA508395) | human gut metagenome | isolation source: healthy gut J | host: Homo sapiens | reverse complement strand
TATGGAAGAAACGCCATCCATCGAATGGGCTGAAGTGCGATATCATGCTGTAGCGGAGAAGGGAACACCGGGTATCAGGAACAGCAAAGCAGTTTACAGCAGATGAAGCAAAAGAACAGATTCGATCAGCCAGTGACCGATTACAAAACACCACCAGGACAGGTTATACTGATAGAGACTCAAAAAATGTCAAATAGCAGTATACAGTATATTTTAAATGTAAATCAAACATGCATTTAAAATTTTCCATATCAATATCAAACAATAAGAACGAAGAATACAGAACAGTATATCAGACAGAACGGATGGAGCCCGTACAGAAGCGGTGACTCCCGGATTTCTGTCTATATGGAGTTGATCCGAGAAACGGCTAGTTTCTTCTGACTGAGGTGTGTCACGGCTGCATGGGTGAAGAAAGAAGGTCAGATAGCACATTAATATCTGGCATGGAACACTTAAAAGCTGGGGCTTTGCAGAAATACAAAGAGAGAAACATGGAAGAATGCTTCAGCAGAGCAATTTCATTGATAGACTATCTGTTATATCCAAATGATTATACAAAAGAAGCATGTACTGCTGGAATCCCTATAAAGGTTGCAGACCTGATGCCGGAAGTCTTAAAGCTCGGTTATCCAGAACCGGTGGTATGTTAGAGAGCTGCGCAGAGTGACCGAACAGGTATTGCGCAAGAAAGCTTGCATGACGGGGAGCACATTTATGCCTACATGCCAACCTGGAAGGATTACGCCAAAGGTCGATCGGGTTGTTGCGGAATCAAAGGGCTTCACGGTTATCTGGATGCGAATCTCCGAGAGGATCAGATCCTGTAATCTGCATCACAAATTAAGCGATTCGCTGGATTACAGTCAGTTAAGAGGATCCGCCAGTTTCTCGACGGTGGACAGCTATAAGCTGTTGGCATTGACAGATGTTGCGGATTACTCCAGTGTATTCTATGATTATCTGGCACTTCGCCGGCAGATTGTTTTTTATATTGCGCTGACTATGAAGGCTGTATCGTAAGAAACATTAGCACTTATATGGATCTGATGGAGCTTCCTTTTTGATAAGGCAGTAACACCGGAAGAGTACTTGGTGGCGATCAACCGTGGTAAGACCTATGATGATGAAGCAGCATATCAGAGTTCTGTTAGCCATGATTCTGTTGAGAATGCGCACAAGCTCTGCAGTTTATTCCTGGGAACCGAGGATGAAGTTGAAGTAGAAGCGATTCCGAAAAATAAGAAAAAGAAAGTAATGATCTATTCAGATGCACCGTCCGAGTGTACGGAGACACAGTGGCTCTCAGAAAACAGCGGAAAACTGTGCCGGAAGGATACGGTGGAATTATTTATTCCCGCAATCATATGGTCAATGAGAATAAGGATTCAGCATATCCGTTGCTGAATAAAGTTCCGTTATCGGAACAACCGCTGATTATTTCCCAAGTGCGATGGGACATACAGCGAAGCGCTTTTACGAAAGTGGGAAGATTACGATAGGACAGGCAATGTCCGTATGGAAATATGATTATGCACGGCAGCAGTCAGGCGTTTTCTGGGACGTGCTGCCTTTTGATCTGGCAGTGTTTGATGTGACAGATCCGGAAAAACTTCTGTCATTGACATTTATGGATCAGCCAAATAAAAATAATGATTATCAGTGACCTTATGTACAAAAAGAGATCACAGAAAATAATAATACATTCTGGAAGGATGCCTTACAGGTAAGTGCATCTTATATGAGGGCAGTATTTGTGAAGAATGAAGAGCAGTATGCATATATCAGTCAGATGATCGGGGATGCATGTCCGGTTTGTTATATGAAGGATGCAAAAGATCTGACACAGGCGATCAACGCTGCTGTGATGAGAGAAAGGAGAATAATATGAAAAAGGTAATAACATATGGAACCTTTGATTTACTGCATTACGGACATATCAATCTGTTACGGAGAGAGCAAAGGAATTGGGAGACTATCTGATCGTTGCACTTTCAACAGATGAATTTAACTGGAATCAGAAGCATAAGAAATGTTATTTTTCTTATGAGGAAAGAAAGCAGTTATTAGAGGCAATCCGTTATCTTGACCTTGTCATTCCGGAGGAATGCTGGGAACAGAAATCAGAAGATATCAAAAGAATTTAAGATTGATACCTTTGTTATGGGAAATGACTGGGAAGGAAAGTTTGATTTTCTGAAAGACTATTGTGATGTCGTGTATCTTCCAAGAACACCGGACATTTCAACCACCCAGATCAAAGATGATCTTGGAAAATAAAAGGATGGTAGCGGAAAATGAAGTTTCATCTGCCTTGGAAACGGGGAACAGGAAAAGAAAGAATATACATTGATCTATGATGGAAATGGCGGCAGACAGAACGGTGAACGTTTTGTCCGCCGTTCATTTTGGCTTCCGGACGGGGGGCTTCGGGAAAGAAAAAAAGTTTGTTTCAAATACTGATGGTGGGGATTTGACTGTTGAAACAGTATTTTCCAATTCCAATCTGAAGTGCATCGGTTATTATGCCAGAAAGCGTACAGAAGAAGGCTGGATATGGTATGGAACGGATCATAACTGGCACGATTCCTTTTATGACGGCACGGTTTGCAAGCAGTTGATACCGATCGCAGCATCGGTAGAATCTTTGTATGAAGCTGCGGATGATGAGATTTATCTGGTTGCACAGTGGGAGGATGAACATGGAATCCGCAGAAACTGTGGATATGAGATATTCTCGAAAAAACTGATGGCACATGCATTTGGCGGTATGGATGGTACAACCTATCATAATACGGCAGAGGCATTTGAACATGGGAAAAAAAGGAAGGCTATCAGTCGTTTGAGATCGATCTTTCCTATACGGAGGATGACCGTCTGGTATTGTGTCATGGCTGGACAGAGAATAATTGTAAGTGCACCGGGGTTTCGTATAAGCCGGAATTTGCACATATGACATATGAACAGGCAATGCAGATACCGATCCATGGACATTCGATCATGGACGCGAGACAGTTCTATGAAAAAGCAAAGAATGAACCTGCCTATACATTTGAAATTGATTTCCATAATATAAAAAAGGGAACGAGAAACGGGTTGCCGCTATGCTGGAGGATTTCCGGCAGGATGAAGGTCTGCTCGATCGTCTGCTGATGCAGGTATACAGCCAGCCGATGTATGAACAGATCGACTCCGTGTATCATTTTGCAAATTATATGTATCTGGTTGGATTAAATATCGATAAGCTGGATTCGATCCTCACTTATTGTCTGGATCATGGAATATGCAGTGTTGCAATGCGGACGAATTTTTTGTAACAAAGGAAAATGTCCGTAAGGTACATGATGCCGGACTGTATGCATTTTGTTATACGGTTTCAGATGATGCTGTTTATGCTAATTATCTGCTCCAGCTTGGTGTGGATATGATCTGTACAGATTTTGTAACGGAAAAAGTACTGGAAGCAACGAAGGAAACATTTGGCAGATATCCGTTTATGGTGTGGTACAACAGCAACCATAAGGAAGCGGTCAGTCACTATCCGGAGGCAGTCGATGAAACCGGGAATGTAGGAACACTTACCCGGTTGAAGAGTGGAAATCTGGAATACAGGGACAAGACGATCTGGGAACATACCGGAGATCAGACACTGCGGGCATGCGGATACGAAGTACCGGGAAAACGATTTGCCGGATGGAAACTGCGCATATCCATTGAAGGAAAAAATTTGTGGTATTCGACGGATGGATTATTCCATGCAGCGAAGGACTATACGGTCAGAAAGAGTATTCAGGCATGTATTTTCAAGGATGGAGATGTGCTTCCGGATTTCGATGTCAGGAAGAATATGAAAGTAATTATGGTAGCAGTATGGGAGAATCTTGATTGATCCTCCCATATTTTAAATAAGTTTATATGCTTATCAGTTATTCTATTTGCCTGTGCCTGCTGTCAGGGGGGATAGAAAACACGTTTCATTTCTATTCTGCCCGCACGCCTATTTGCCGTCAGCCGCCCTAACTTACCCTTACGGGTTCAGACAAGGGCTTTGTGCCGGCAGCTAGTGCAGGCATCATAACGGAAATTACACTTTATGTTTTCTATCCACCCCTGACAGCAGGCGCAGGCGAATGGAATGTCGGATAACAAAAATAGATGAAAGGATTAAAAATAAATATGAAGATAGTATTTTTAGATCGTAAGACGATAGGAGAAGACATTGACTTGACGGGCTTTGAGGCTTTGGGAGAAGTTGTAACATATGAGATGTCACAGCCGGAAGAAGTTCCGGAGCGGGCGAAGGATGCAGATGTTATCATTGTGAATAAAGTCCCGGTAAATGAGCAGACGGTTGGAACGGCTCAGGATCTGAAGCTGGTTTGTGTAGCGGCAACCGGAACAAACAATCTGGATAAGAACTATCTGGATAAACGGGGAATTGAATGGAGAAATGCAGCCGGATATTCCACTACGATCGTTGCACAGCATACATTTGCCATGCTTTTTTATCTGCTTGAAAAGCTTCGGTATTATGATGATTATGTAAAGAATGGCTCTTACCAGAAAAATGATGTATTTACCTGGTTTGGTGAGCCGTTTACAGAGCTTGCCGGAAAGACATGGGGTATCATCGGACTTGGTGCGATCGGAAGAAAGGTAGCAGATATAGCGAAGGCATTTGGTGTCCATGTGATCTATTATTCAGCATCCGGCAGACCGTCACAGGAGGGTTATGAGCAGGTTGATCTGGATACACTTCTTCGGACTTCTGATGTCATATCGGTTCATGCGCCATTAAATGAATATACCGGGAATCTGATGGATAAAGCGGCATTTGCAAAGATGAAAAAAGGATGCGATTTTCCTGAACCTTGGACGTGGACCGATCGTAGTCGAAGAAGATCTTGCAGAAGCTTTGAAGCAGGACACGATCGCAGCCGCAGGCGTAAGATGTCCTTCGGACGGAACCGATACAGCCGGACAATCCGCTGCTTTCTATAAAGGACAGCCATAAGCTACTCATTACGCCGCATATCGCATGGGCAAGCACCGAAGCCCGTACCCGCCTGATGCAGATCGTCCTTGACCATGTAAGGAATTTTGTTGCGGAGAGGTAGCATTGATACAAAAAAACGTTTGGATAGCTTAATATGCGGAAGATGAATGTGATACCCGGAATCGTCATTGAACTGAACGCATATATGGGTATAAATGTTATGAGATTAACCTGATACCCGGAATTGTCATTGGCCTGAACGCATATACGGGTATAAATGTTATGAGATTAACCTGATACCCGGAAATTATTAAGAAGATGGGTATAGTGTAAAATAAAATGATTTTACACCCATAAATAAAATGATTTCAGGGTATGGATGCTTACTATGGGCTATAATACCCGAAAGTAAGGTAGAGATAAGGGGTATAGATTATTAAAATAAAAGCAGATACCCCAAAAACAAAATTTGATGTGGTATGAAGTGTTATAAAGTGGTTCAATACCCACCAACTATATAGCTAAGGGAAAGAATTAACAGAGCACAAAAAAATAAGAGGACTCGGAGGTATGAAACTGCACCTCCGAGTCCTCTTTATATAAGAGAAATGCAAAAAGATCCCGGTCAATTATTCAAAAGGCTGCTTATTATGACGGCTGAAGAAATCACGCGTTTCCCTTGCAACCACACCGCTTAAAGCAAAGATGGCGATCATATTAGGAATAGCCATCAGTCCGTTGAAGATATCTGCGATCGTCCATACAGCACTTACTGTCATGTAAGGTCCGATAAATACTGCCAGAATGTATAACCATCTGTAGATCATGATGGATTTCTTTTTGCCGCCGGATAAGTATTCCAGACAACGCTCAGAATAATAATCCCATCCAAGAATCGTTGTAAATGCGAAGAATACCAGACAGAGCATTAACAGGAAGCTTGATATCGTTGCAGGAATCGGAAGTCCCTCGTTAAAAGCATATGTGGTAACCTGAACACCCTGTAAACCTTCTACTTTCCATGCACCGGTCAGAACGATGGAAAGACCTGTCATTGTACAGATAATGATAGTATCGATGAAAGTACCTGTCATGGATACAAGACCCTGACGAACCGGTTCCTTTGTCTGGGCAGCGGCGGCTGCGATAGGAGCAGAACCAAGACCGGCTTCATTTGAGAAGATACCACGCGCGACACCTTTCTGCATAGCAACGATAAATGAACCGGCGATACCACCCGCAACAGCAGAAGGCTTGAAAGCGCTCTTTACAATGATAACAACAGCCTCAGGAATTTTAGTGATGTTGCAGATCAGTAACATCACACATATAACAACATAGATAACAGCCATAAATGGAACGATGATCTGGGATACGCTTGCGATACGCTTCCAGTCCGCCGATCAGAACGAGTGCAACACATACACTTAAGATCAGGGAAGCGATAACAACAGGTCCATGAATAAGTACCGATTCCTGGAATATTAACCGTCCACTGCATGTCAGGATCAAAGAATGAATTAACAGCGGAAGAAATACCATTTACCTGAGAGAAGGTTCCGATACCGAACAGACCTACACAGATACCAAAAAGAAAGCAAATATTTTTTTGCAAGCCATTTCCATTTTGAGCCCATACCTCTTTCGATATAGTAGAATGGTCCGCCAAGTGCATGGTTGTCCTTGTCAACGACACGATATTTGACAGCCAGAAGACCTTCTGCGTATTTGGTTGCCATTCCGAAGAATGCAGCAAGAATCATCCAGAATAAAGCTCCGGGACCACCGGCTCCGATCGCAGTTGCTACACCAACGATATTACCGGTTCCGATCGTAGCGGAAAGAGCAGTACACAGTGCACCAAAGGAAGTAACCTCGCCTTCGCCTTCTTCTTCGTTTTTGATCATCCATTTGAGTGCTAATGGCAGTTTGCGGATCTGAAGAACGCCCATCCGGATTGTGAGAAGAATTCCACCGACCATAATAAGGACCATAAGTGGAGGACCCCACAAAAATCATCGATTTTTGTTAAGATTTCATTTACAGTTGCCCACATGATTTTCTCCTTTTCATTTTTGTATTGTGGTGATGTGTTATTCTGATAAATTATATGAATAAAATAAAAAATTATAGTATGAAAAAAAAATCAAATATTTATAAAAAATAACACAATATTTTAATATAATACATACTTTTCTACGCTAATGCAACAGAATTTGCTTAATTTCGTGAAAAACAGCGGTAAAAACAGCAAAAATTACAAGAAGAAGACTTTTTTTTTGACTTGCGGAGTTGGGAATCCGATAATAAAATTACTATGGAAATACATATGCTGGCTAATATCAGATGCGGTTCATAGGAAAAAATACCATATAATACAAGATCGGTTTCATATAAATGTGTTGCATAATACGGAGGCATATTAACAGACTGCGTTGCATGGTACAGAATATATATTAGCGGACTGCGTTGCAAAACAGTAAATGTATAAATAGAAAAATACAGGAATTTACAGGAAAGGATATAATTGCAGAATGAATCAGAAATTAACTATCAGGGAATGGCTGCCGCTCATCGGAATGACGGTAGCGGCATTTATATTTAATACATCGGAATTCATGCCAATCGGTCTTCTGACTGATATAGCAGATGATTTTCGGGTCACGGAGGCAAAAGCGGGGATGCTGATCTCAGCATATTCATGGGAGGTTATGCTGTTATCACTGCCACTCATGCTGCTTGCATCAAGGATCAGCTTCCGAAAGCTGCTGCTGGGAACGATTGCATTATTTGGAATCGGTCAGATAGTATCAGCGGTTGCAACCGGATATGCGATGCTGATGGCGGCAAGGATCATAGTTGCCTGTGCACATGCGGTCTTCTGGTCGATCGCATCACCGGCAGCAGTTAAGATCGTGTCGGAGAAGTTCCGGTCGTTTGCGATGAGTATGGTAGTAACCGGTACATCCATTGCGATGATATTTGGACTTCCGCTTGGAAGGATCGTTGGATTATATGTAGGATGGAGAATGACATTTTTCTGTGTTGCAGTTGTTGCATTTCTTGTTCTTATCTATATGGCATTTGTATTTCCGAAGGTTGAAGGCGGTACATCCTTTAAAATGAAAGAACTGCCGGTGATATTGAAGAACCCGGTTATGCTTGGGATCATATTAATGTCGTTCTTAGTTGCGGGTGCATACTATACAGGCTACAGCTATATTGAGCCGTTTTTGAAGCAGGTTGCAATGTTTAAGGATAATCTTGTTACTATAACTTTAATGTTGTTTGGAGCGGCCGGAATTCTTGGAAGTTTTCTGTTCTCCTGTGTATATGACAAACACAGATATCATTTTATCCGTGCATCGATCACACTGATTGCTGTTGTCATGCTTTGCCTGAAACCGGCATCGAAATTTACGTGGACAATGATATTGATCTGTATGCTGTGGGGGGTATGGCTGTAACGGCATTTAACGTTACTTTCAGTCAGAGACAATCAAAGCGGTTCCGGAGGAAGCCTCCGCTGTTGCCATGTCGATGTTCTCAGGAATCTATAATCTGGGAATTGGATGTGGCACCTGGATCGGTGGACTGGTATGTACACATGCATCGATGGGGTATATCGGATTTGCAGGGGGGATCATGGCAGTTATAGCAATCCTGTATTGCAGCTTTATACTGATCCCACAGATGAAGAGAAAGTAGATAAATACTTGTATAGAATGCGAAACTATAAACTGTGATGATCAGTTGGAAAAGGCATGGTTAATAATCTCTAAAAAAAATATAAATTTATCGTTGACATGAGTAATCCCCGGTGCTATACTCATGGACATAGCAAAGGCGCTACGAAATATTCGTAGTGCCTTTTTCTTTTATCGGGAGGCATAAGTTCCCCGGTACAGGACAAAGAAAAACCTGATATCCGGCTATACGCGCGGACCGGATGAGGGGAAAAATGAAGTAAAATGCGATGCAATGGGGCGTCTGTTAAGGATAAGTCTCCATGTATCGCATTTTTGAGTTTTAGGAGGTAAGAACTATGACAAGTGAAATTTTAAGTGCAATTTCTGGTGAAGTGTACGGCGTCTGGTTCCTGATCGGAGCCGCACTGGTATTCTGGATGCAGGCCGGATTTGCCATGGTAGAAGCCGGTTTTACAAGAGCAAAGAATGCCGGCAACATTATGATGAAGAACCTGATGGACTTCTGTATTGGTACAGTTGTATTTATCCTTCTTGGTTTTGGACTCTTACTTGGTGAAGACATGGTTGGTTTGATCGGTAAACCGGGATTTGACATTTTTACATATTATGCAAATTTTGACTGGTCAAATTTCGTATTCAACCTTGTGTTCTGTGCAACAACCGCTACCATCGTATCCGGTGCAATGGCAGAACGTACAAAATTCATTTCTTATTGTGTATATTCAGCAATTATCTCAGCAGTTATTTATCCGATTGAAGCACACTGGACATGGGGCGGCGGCTGGCTGGCCCAGATGGGCTTCCATGATTTTGCCGGTTCTAACTGTATTCATATGGTTGGTGGTATCTGTGCATTGATCGGTGCAGCAATGCTTGGACCTCGTATCGGTAAGTTTGTAAAGGGCAAAGGATGGTAAGGTTGAAAAAAAAAGTAAATGCATTCCCAGGACATAACCTTCCGATCGGTTGTCTCGGTGTATTTATCCTCTGGCTTGGCTGGTATGGATTCAATGGTGCAGCAGCAACAACCGTTTCAGAACTTGGTTCCATATTCGTAACAACAACAATTGCTCCTGCTGTTGCAACAGTTGTAGCAATGATCATTACCTGGGTAAAATATGGTAAGCCTGATGTTTCAATGTGTCTGAATGCATCTCTTGCAGGTCTGGTAGCAATTACAGCTCCTTGTGATGTCTGTGATGCTTTCGGTGCTATCGTGATCGGTGCTGTTGCCGGTGTATTGGTTGTATTCGGTGTATGGCTCTTAGATTACAAATTACATATTGATGATCCTGTAGGTGCTGTTGCAGTTCATTGCTTAAATGGTATCTGGGGAACAATCGCAGTTGGTCTTTTCGCTACAGATACAGCTCCTGCATTTGCAAGAGGTATCGGTGATGGCGTAACATATGGTGCAAACCAGATCGCAGCCAAAGGTTTATTCTACGGCGGTGGTTTCAAGCAGCTTGGTATCCAGTTTGTAGGTATGGGCGCAACCATCCTCTGGACAGCAGTAACGATCACGATCGCATTCCTTCTGATCAAGAAGATCTTTGGCCTTCGTGTATCAGAGGAAGAGGAAATTGTTGGTCTGGATTCATGCGAGCATGGTCTTCCATCTGCATATGCTGGCTTCAGTATCGTTGATGTATCAAATACAATGACAATGGATGTAAATGAAAATACAGATCTTGGTGTAGCTGATTATGATAAGGCTTCTGACACATTAAAGAATTGCAGCAGTCAAGGTTGCGGAAGCTCCTGTTACAGCATCTCCAAGCGGTATCTACAAGGTAGTTATCATTGCAAAGCTTGCACGGTTTGAGATCTTAAAGAAAGCTTTAAATGACCTCGGTGTTACAGGTATGACAATGAATCAGGTTATGGGCTGTGGTATCCAGAAGGGTGCCGGCGAGATGTACCGTGGTGTTGAATTAGATGCAACCCTTCTTCCAAAGGTTAAGGTAGAAGTCGTAGTCAGCAAGATTCCTGTCAGTGCAGTTATTGAAGCTGCTAAGAAGGCTCTGTATACCGGACATATCGGTGATGGTAAGATCTTCGTATACAGTGTTGATAAGGTTGTTAAGGTTCGTACCGGTGAGGAAGACTTTGCAGCTTTACAGGATGTAGAGTAAATTACAAATAACCTATAATTATATAGAAAGAAAGAGCCAGACCGGTGAGTGCCGGTCTGGCTTTTTCTTTAAGTGTAGAAATAGAAATCAGATAGTTCACAAAATCTTCACATAAAATTAGCACTCACCTCTTGACAGTGCTAATAAATGGTGCTATAACATAGCTAAAGATAAGGAAAGGGATTAAGAAAGAAGATAAAAGAAAAAAATCCCGGAACTTATAACATACAAATTCGACACCTCAGGTTTCTCTGACAGTGCTAAACATACAAAAAGTCTAAGTGCCTCAAGGTTCCATAAGAGCTGAGATTTCCGACACTGGTTTGAAATTGAAAGGAGAAATGACTTATGTTAAGACCTAGTATTTTTGGAGAGAGTTTATTTGATGATTGGATGGATGATTTCCCATTCGGTAAGGAATTTGAAAAGGAAATGTTTCCGGAGAAAAGCCCATTGTATGGCAAACATGCTAAGAACATGATGAAGACGGATGTCCGTGAAACAGATGACAGCTATGAAGTAGACATTGATCTTCCTGGATTTAAGAAGGATGAAGTAAATGTCAAACTGGAAGATGGCTACATCACCATTTCCGCTGTAAAAGGTCTGGATAAGGATGAGAAAGATAAGAAGACCGGTAAGTATATCAGACGTGAACGTTATGCCGGCAGCATGAGCAGAAGTTTCTATGTTGGTGACGGTATCAGTCAGAAGGATATACATGCAAAATATGAAAGTGGTATTCTTCGTCTGACCCTTCCAAAGAAAGCACCGGAAGCAATCGAAAAGGAGAACTTCATTGCCATCGAATAAAATGTGTTGATATCGAGCCGTGCGAATAAAAAACATGACCCCTTATGTATATGTATACAGATATAAGAAAGGGAGTGTAGATCATGGATAAGAATCCAAAGCATCCATTGAAGAAAAAGAAAGCAGTTCAGAAGGTATGTGCAACAGCTAATCATAATGCACAGGAGGTTGAAGCTGCAGCACCAAAGTCAAAGAAACATACTTATTAGAGTGAATAAATCAACAAATAAAGCAAAAGGTTCCCCGCATTTGCCTGTAGCCCGAAAGAACTACAGGAGACAAGTGCAGGGGGATTTTTTTGCTTTATAGGAACAGAAGTATCATCGGAAGCATTTTCATCGAAGGCATTTGGTGACAAAATCGAAAAAATATACATGGAGGAGTGCAAAAAAACACAGTTCTGTGATACTCTATAAACGGAGGTGGTTTTATGCAGGAACAAAAAGGAGCAAAAATAGGAGCATTTGTTTTCTTTTTGCTTTGGTGTGATGATGCTTGCCCTCGGAGTCTGGGGCATAACAAACCTGTATGATCAGGGAGGAATCTTAACATGGGGGATCGTACTTGGATTCGGATTGATATTTGCATTGACAGGAATTGTATTGTTTATTAATTCGATGGAAAGTGTATCCAATCGGGTCAAACAATTACTGGGTTGCATTCTGGGAACTTTGGTATTCATGAGTTTTGGCTTTGTAGGTCTTTTGGCAAAAGGGTTAGGCATTATGAGACTTTTCCCTTTGTTTTTCGGTGGTATAGGAGTGCTGCTTCTGATACAGGGAATTCGTAACTTTATAAAAGGAGAGAGCGATGATGTCGTTCAGACTTCCGGATATAACAGTCAATATGGCGAATATAATAGTCAGTCCGGATATAACGGCCCATATGGTGTGTATGGCAGCCAACCCGCAGACATAATAATAGAAAATAGCGAGAAAACATCACCATGGGCTACAGATACCAGACAGGATTCACAATGGCAGCAGGGAACTCCAGGCACACCATATTCAGGAAGTGCGGAAAATAAGGTCTATACCAGTCAGGTAAATGATGATGCTGCAGGATATGGAAGCGGACTGTCACCGGAATTTGACCAGATGATGAACGGCATGGGTATGGATTCTGCACAGCGGGAGAAGGCAAGAAAGGTTGGTTCTGTAGTTCAAAAAGGTGCAAATATTTATGCCGGAGTCATATGTATTGTGGTCGGAGGTTGTTTTATATTGGCAAACAGCATTATCGTGCTTAGTTTTATTGTCATGCTTATTCAGAACAGCAAGCCTTATGGCTGTTATGAGTTCATTGTTCTCAACTGTAATGTCGGCAGCATTGTTGATCGTAGGAATATTCATGGTCGTTCGTGGTGTGAAGATCCTCCGGGGAAAATAAATAAGTGATACTTATCTGAAAGACATACCAAATCACTTGCATAAGTGAAGCGACAGAGCAGACCGGTAGAAACAGTGTGCGATTTACATACAGGCAGGAGGACAAAAAGGTGAATCAGATGGAGTTAACGATTTTGGATTTTATACAGGAGCATATGAGAAATGCATTTCTTGATGTAGTGATGCCATTTGTATCGACACTTGGGAATGCAGGGGTCATCTGGATCGCACTTACGGTCATGCTGTTGATCAGTAAGAAGCACAGAAAAACAGGGATTCTGATGGCACTTGCACTGGTATTTGATGTTATACTTTGTAATGGCATATTGAAGAATGCGGTAGCAAGGACAAGACCCTTTGATGTAAATACAGCGATTCCCCTGTTGTTAGTGAAGAAGCCGACAGATTATTCATTCCCATCCGGTCATACGGCAGCGTCCTTTGCAGCAGTAACTGTATTGTTTTTTGCAAAAGAGAAATACCGGTATCCGGCACTAGTGCTTGCGGTGCTGATCGCATTTTCCAGACTATACCTGTATGTGCATTACCCGACCGATATCTTAGGTGGCATTCTGGTTGGAATTCTGTGTGGAGTAATAGCATATCTGATTACAAGAAAGAAACTGAAGTTTGGTTCAATGAACGGATAGAAAGAAAATGGGGGGCTGGTTATCACCTGAATAAAGACGAATAAAGAATTAACAAAATTTAACATTTATTTTCGTTTTCTTTCCATAAGAATGTAGTAGAATGGTGTAAAAGTTTTAAGAACACAGACCAGAGAGGAAATCTTATGGACGATACAAATGCAAATCAGATCAATCCTTCGATCCGGGGACTGACAGAAAACGAAGTAAAGAAACGAATCGAAAAAGGGCTGACGAATCAGACCGATATATCGACGGATAAAACGACGAAAGAGATCATTCTGTCGAATACACTTACATACTTTAACTTAATATTTCTTATTATCACAGTATTATTGATCCTTGTTGGTTCCTTTCGAAACCTGACCTTTCTGCCGATCATCATAGGTAATACATTGATCGGTATCATACAGGAGCTGCGTGCGAAGAAGACACTGGAAAAAATGAATTTCTTAAATGCACCTCATGCAGATGTAGTCAGAGACGGTGTTTTGCAGCAGATCCGTTCGGAAGAACTGGTAAAGGATGATGTCATTTTACTGACAGCCGGAAAGCAGATCTGTGCAGATGCGGTTGTTATCGATGGCAGCATTCAGGTAAATGAATCCCTCCTTACCGGTGAAGCAGACGAGGTAGAAAAGACGAGCGGCAGTTCCCTTTTGTCCGGCAGCTTTGTGGTGTCTGGTGAATGCTATGCCAGACTCGAAAAGGTTGGAAATGAATCTTATATCTCAAAACTCAGCATGGAAGCAAAGACCATGGGAAGCGGTGAACAGTCCGAGATGATCCGGTCGATCAACCTGATCGTAAAATGGGTTGGTATCATCATTATTCCGATCGGGCTCATCCTGTTCTGGCAGAGTCATTTCGTAAATGATGACTCGATCCGGAAGAGTGTAACCTCAACGGTTGCAGCTATCCTTGGTATGATCCCGGAGGGCTTATATCTTCTTACTACGATTGCACTGGCACTCAGTACGATGAATCTGGCAAAACGAAAAGTCCTGCTGCATGATATGAAAAGTATCGAGACACTGGCACGTGTCGATGTGTTATGTGTGGATAAGACCGGAACGATCACAGAACCGGTTATGAGTATCAAGGATGTATTCTTAAGTAAGGACAGCCGGAATCCGCTAAAGACGACAGATGAATTAAAGGGGCTGCTGATCGATTATACAGCAGCGTCACAGGATAATAACGCTACGATGGAGGCATTGAAGAAATATGCCGATGAGGCAGACGGTAGTGCCGGAAAACACAGAGTACCGCTTGACCGTCTGGCATTTTCATCCAGTTTGAAATACGGTAGTATTACATTTTCGGATGGCATCTATCTGCTTGGCGCACCGGAATTTATCATGCGGGATGATTATGCGTCAATCGAGAAAGAGATCCTTCCTTATGCTGAAAAGGGAGATCGTGTGCTGTTATTTGGAAGATATGAAGGAAGCAGTATTGCAAATGGATTATCAGACAGAGTAACACCGCTTGGCTTTGTGGCACTGGCAAATCCGATCCGTGAAAATGCGGTAAAGACTTTTGCATACTTTAAGAGTCAGGATGTAGCGATCAAGGTTATATCCGGTGATAACCCAAAGACGGTATCACAGATCGCAGTTCAGGCGGGTATTGACAACGCAGAAAGCTATGTGGATGCAACGACACTTGATACGGATGCAAAGATCAAAAAAAGCCGTACGGGAATATACGGTTTTTGGTCGTGTGACACCGAAGCAGAAGCAGAAGCTTGTGCAGGCACTTAAAAAGCAGGGGCATACCGTGGCGATGACAGGTGATGGTGTCAATGATATCCTTGCAATGAAGGATGCGGACTGCAGCGTGGCGATGGCATCCGGTAGTGAAGCTGCAACACAGGCAGCACAGGTCGTTCTGCTGGATTCCGATTTTGCACATATGCCGGATGTGGTATACGAAGGACGACGGGTTGTAAATAATGTACAGCGTTCCGCCAGCCTGTTCCTTGTTAAGAATATATTCTCACTGTTGATGTCGCTGTTCTCGGTTATCTTTATGATCACCTATCCGCTGGAACCGGCGCAGATCTCATTGGTCAGTATGTTTACGATCGGTGCTCCCGGATTTCTGCTTGCACTTGAACCGAACAGAGACCGGATCAAAGGACATTTCCTTACAAATGTCATGTTCAAAGTATTTCCGGGTGGCCTTACTGACGTAATTGCGGTTGGCGCGTTAGTGATTTGCGGTGAGGTATTTGCCCTGCCGGAAGAAAGCATCGGTACGATCGCAACAATGGTGCTTTGCGTTGTTGGCTTTATGATCCTGTTTAAGATCAGTGAGCCGTTAAACAAGATGAAATATGGTGTGATCGGACTGAACATCATTGGATTTATATTCTCAGGATTTTTCCTGAAGAAGTTATTTGCATTGACCGATCTGTCAAATATCTGCGTACTGCTTATGGTGGTATTCGGATTCGCGGCAGAATCCCTGTTCCGCTACCTCACCCTGTTGGTGGAGAAGCTGCAGGAATACTATAAAAAGAAAAAGCCAAAGCTTAAGAAATATCTGGAGCTTAAATAGAGACAGGCAGCCCACAAAGCAGGGCTGCCTAATTTTTTGAGGTTAGAAAAAATCCTTGACTTATATATAAGATGTGTTTATGAGTATTGACATTATATATTATTTCTTATAAAATTAATGATACAGTACGTATCAAAAAAAAAGGAACACGGTAATGAACAAATCAGAGAGGAAACAAAAAGCAAAAAGAAAATGAACGACGACAGCGGATCCTGGATACTGCATTTCGAATCTTTGTAGAAAAGAAGATTGAAGCGGTAAGTATGGGCGAGATCGCTGAGGCGGTCGGTATCGGCAGGGCGACCTTATTCCGGTGCTATTCGAATAAGACAGAGCTTGTAATTGCAGTCTGTGCGGCACAGTGGAAAGCATATCTGGACGAGCTGGATCAGAACAGACCAATCTCATCGGTTCAGGATATTCCGGCGATCGATCGATTCATATTCACGCTGGACAGTTATATTGAAATGTATCTGAACCATAAGGAACTGCTTCAGTACAATGATAACTTTAATCACTACGTCACACATGAGGGCGTAGATCCGGAACAGTTTGAGAATATTCATACGTCGGTGTATTCGGCTGATACCCGATTGCATATGATGTATGAGAAAGCAAAGGAAGATCATACCTTTCGCACGGATATACCGGAGGATGAATTTATCCGTGTGACCGTACATACGATGATGGCAGCATGTACCTACTACGCGGGAGGCTTTATATGGGGTGCAGAGGATAACAGGGATTATATGCCGGAGTTGATACGTTTAAAGGAAATGATCATAAACTATGCGACAGCATCCGTATAACAGGATGCAGGGGTACTAGGGATACGTGCATGAATGAAAGGGAGGTAAATATGAGTAAATTAAAAACAAAGAGAAAAAAAAGCATTATCTGGCAGCTGCCATGCTTGCCATGCTTGCGGTTGCGACGCCGATAACGCTTTATGGGTCTGTGACAACGTATGCACAGACGGATGACGCGGCCGGGGCAGAATCTGGTGAAGATACTGGTGAAGTAACCAATGAAGAAACCGGATATCACTATCAGAAGACTGGTGAACCATTGGTGGAGGAAAAAGATAACAACGGAAATATATGGCGGATCTATGCAGCTGCAGAAAATACAGCAGATACGGAAGCTACGGCAGACACAACAGATGCGGTGGATACAGAAGATACATCAGTGAAAAAATATATTGCTACGATCACATATGGAGGCGTAGATACAAACAGCAGCAGGGCTGGTGAGTTTAGTGTATTCTCAGGTTATGCAGACGTATTTGCCAAGTACAATATCGTGCAGGTAGAAGTTGGAGAAGGACTGACATATTTTAATGTATATAGTCCACCAGAAAATCTCCAGTATGAATATATCTATCTTCCAAGTACGATGCAGAAATTAACAACAGCACTGGTGCAGCAACAGAAGAAGCTGAAGGAGATCACGATTCCGGCATCTGTTACAGAATTCAATTCAGGTTCGTTCCATCATGGCATGTTCTATATGGATGAGTCACTGGAGAAGATTACATTTGAGGAAGGATGCAAGCTTACTTCATTTGGAAAGAATGTTCAATATTTACTTTACGGTTGTAAGTCTTTAAAAGAATTTACGGTTCCGGCTTCCATTGAAACGATACCGGAGAGGTGCTTTTATAATTCACAGTATCTTGAGACAATCCGGTTCGAAAAAAGGCTCAAAGGTTGAAAGCATAGGAAAGGAAGCTTTTTATGCCTGTTACGCTTTGAAAGATGTTGAATTAGCGGAAGGACTTACAACGATCGGAGAATCAGCATTCCGAAATCTGGATCAGATAGAGAAGCTTGTGATTCCTGGCACAGTCACAACGATCGGTATATGTGCATTTTATGACTGTGACGGATTACAGGAGATCGCAATTCCGGATTCCGTGACATCAATTGGAAAAGCAGCATTTGCATATTGCGGGAATGTTACCGATATACAACTTCCTGATCAGTTAGAGACGATTGAAGAGCAGGCTTTCATGGGATGCTCAATGGTAACATCACTCCGGATTCCGGACAGTGTTAAGACAATTAAAGATGAAGCGTTCCGTTATATATATATAACCGAGCTGCCGTATATGCAGAACGTGACTACCATTGGAACCCGGGCATTTAGCATCAGTAAATTGCGAAGCCTTTTTGAATATCCAAAATGCATGACGGATTTTACAGCGACTTCATTGGATGGTGGCGGAAATGCAAAAATCAGGTACATAACATTTGAAGACGGATGTGCCTTGAATACCTTGCCAGAAGGTTTATTTTCTACATATAAAAGAAAATAATACAAATCTGAAAGAACAACGTGAGATTAAGCTGCCTCTTTCTTTAAAAAGAGTTAAATATGAATGTATTTTTTGTGGTTCGTGGAACAGAACGATAGTAGAGATTCCGCACACAGATAAGGATTCTTTACAGTTAACTTTAACAGATTATGGAGATAAATCAAAAGAGACGATAGCGAATAGTTTAAAAGAGCATGTACTATATGGTACATTCATTTGAGATTTACAGATGCCTGACGGAGACCTTTGGTGTGCCAAGAGATCACATCACTTTCCATGAGGAAAAGGCGGGCTGGAAGTTGACAGGTGTAAAGGATGGCATATATACCTATACGGCAGAATGTAGTACATGTGGAGAAGTCAGTAAGACTTTGAACTATGATGAAAATGGGTTTGCAACGGTGGATGGTTCTTATCAGCCGGCTGAGCAGGTCACGGCAGAGAATTGTAAGGCATTTGGATTAGACGAAAATTACATAGGATACTATGCAGTAAGCAATGCCGGACAGTTATACTGGTTTGCTGATTATGTAAATGGAAACGGAGATGATGCTACGGCACATCTGTCGGAGAATGTCGTTCTTTGCAATGATATCGAGATGAATGATACAAGTGAATGGGATGTATGGACAGATGAAACGACAAATGTGATCAACTGGCCATCTCTCGGATCTTATAATGTAAACTTTACGAAATATAACATTATATATCAGGGAATTCTTTTGACGGAAATCATAAGACGATCCGGGGCTTGTATCGGAAAAATCCGGGTTATGATAATCAGGGCGGACTGATCGGATATATTGGCAGATCGGGAGCTTTAAAGAATCTGACGATCGAGAAGTCTTATGCAACTGCATGTGCAGTATTTGCAGGATTCAATAATGGATCCGTTACGAACTGTACAGCCGGAAGACTGCGCACAAAATATTGTGGGCATGGCGGTGCTGTTTTTTTGTATATAAGAATTATGGAATTATGGATGACTGTGTGAATACAGCAGATGTAGAATGGATCGATAAACAGCGTGAAAATTGCTTTGGCATAGTAGATATGAATTATGGCATTGTAAAAAACTGTGTCAATCGTGGAGCAATCAATAATACCGGAGGATGCATTAGCGGAGATGTGGGAGGAATTTGTGATTGGAATAAGGGCAAGATCCTGAACTGTTATAATGAAGCGCCAATTACATCAACCGGTCAGGCAGCCGGTATTGTAAGAGATAACAAGGGATATGTTGCTAACTGCTATAATAAAGGAGCACTTACAGGAACATATGTCGGAGGTATTGCAGCAGGAACCGGTGTGGCAGAAGGCGGTGATGTAATAATCGTAAATCCATCTATTGGGGGGTGGGAAGATACATCCGGCGGATCTTCAGATGATTCGGGAAGCGGTTCTACGGAAGCGGAGGAATTGGTTCCGGTTTCTCTGTCACAGTATGGAATCTATTATTGTTATAATACAGGAGCTGTTACAGCTTCGGACAGTTGCGCCGGAGGTATTGCTGCTTATGCAATATGTAGTAAGGGTACGATCTACGGCTGTTATAATACAGGAGATGTTGAAGGTGGTTCCCATACCGGAGGAATTGTAGGAGGGGTAGAGAATGCTCTGATAAGAGACTGCTATAATTATTCCACGAATATAAAGACAACAAATGTTGCAACCAGCTTCCAGAATAATGAACCGCATGCATTTGCAGCGCCTATTGCAGGTTGTGTTTCATCTTATTTTGGAAATGCAGTGGTATCTGCCTGCTGTTATGTGGGAGATATTGATGTGGAAGCTTACGGATATTCCATGGATTTGAAGGGACATAAGGTGACATTTACTGATAATGAAGACTATGACAGCGGAAGATTTTGAATCCGGTAAGGCTGTCTGGAAACTGCAGAATGGTATCAATGAAGATCTGAAGGCTTTCCGGAGGAAAGCAGTTATTTGTATGGAAACAGATAATAAGCGGAGCAGAAATCGAACGATATCCGTATCTTGATTTAACAGAGGAAGAAACAAGCAGAAGCGTTATGCAGATGACCTTCCATTATACGACCGGTGGTAAAGATCTTGCAGGATATGGATATACGAATTACAACCATGCAGTTACCGAGACCCAGGCACCGACTGTAACAGGAAAGAATGATGCGATTCATACATTCGACTGGTATGAAGATAAGGAACATACGACCTTGTATGATTTCACGCATGTATTAACTACAGATAAGGATGTATATGCAGAAGCATATGACCTGTATACTCTGGAATTTAAATTGACGGAAGGTAGTTATGCATCGGCAAGCGTTGATAAGAAGAAAGTGACAGAGCTTATCACCGAGACCGGTGAAGACTGTTGTATTTACAGTAACACCGGATACAGGATGCATATTAGAAGGGGTAAGCTTGGATGGAAAGACACTGAAGCCGGATGAGGATGGCAATTATACGATATCCGATATCTCAGCAAATCATACGGTAGAGATTACAACAAAGGAAACAGAAGTTACATTTACCTACAAGGCCGGCGAGCATGGAACAGTAAAATGGGTAGGTGACAAGACCGGTTCCGGTGAATTGACAGAGACGATCAAGGCAGTAAGCGGAACGCCAAAGGGAGTTCTTCCGGTGGCAGATCTTGGCTGGCATTTCGTGAAGTGGGTTGACAGCAAGGAGGGTAGTCCGTCCTATTCCATAACCGGACTCTATCCAACTGCGGTAAACGGTGTTTTTGAGGGCGAGACCTACACCGCAATCTTTGAAAAGAATATAGAGACTTATGCGATCTCCGGAACTGTTCGCGATCCCGAAGGCAATCCTGTACCGGGTGTAACAGTTAAATTAAAAGGAAACGGTGATACAAAAAAGACGACATCAGCAGAAGATGGCTCTTATCGGTTTGAGAAATTAGAAGAGGCAGAATATCAGTTAGCAGCCATAAAGTATTATGAGAATAACTGGAAGGCAGAGAGTGAAACCGCTGGTGTCAGATTAGAGGGATCGGATGTAACCGGTCGGGATCTTAAGCTTTCGATGAACAGAGCGACAAATACGAAACCTGACGGATGCATCGAGTATTACAGAGTTACACTTACAGAGAATGCGCAGGACTATCTGGAAGAAACAGGTGGCGACGTAGTTGAAGATTCAGACTATACATTATCGGCAAGAGATAGATACAGCAATGCCCATGCGGTTGTCTATGTATACGAAGCGGTGAGGGGGGATTTGATGGTAACTATTATAAACTGTCTGATGAAGTGGCAGAGACACTTAAGACAGATGGAAGATGCTATACCATTAAGAACATTGGAAAAGACTACATCATAGATGTGAAAGCAGAAGATGTGATCCCGAACCGATATGAGGTTACGATTCCATCCGGTGGGGATGATTATACGATCCTTCCGGAGAAAGAGGGAGAAACAATCAGTTATGGCGAGGATTATTCCTTTACAGTTAAGGCTGCAGCCGGTCGATGTGTTCTTGTATCTGCAAATGGCACAAGGATAGAATTTGCAGATGGAAAGTATACGATCAAAAATGTGACAAAACCACAGAAGATCATAGTAGAATTTGCGGATCAACATACCTGTGGAGAATGGAAGGTTGTTACACCTGCTACCTATGATACGGCAGGAGAAGAAACAAGAACCTGTTCTGTATGTGGAGCGGTTGAGAGAAGAGAGCTGGCACAGCTTATCTGCAAGCATGTATCAAAGCGTCTGGTAACAGATAAGAAAGCAACCTGTACGGCGGCAGGAAGTGGACATTATGTTTGTGATACCTGTGGAAAGACAGTGCAGGAGGATGTCAGTATAGCAGCAAAGGGTCATACCTGGACCTGCATGGACAGTGACAGTGAAGCCGACTACCTCAAATGCAGGGGAAGAAAGCAGAACCTGCTCTGTATGTAAGAAGGTTGAGAAACGTCAGGTCAGCAAGTTAAGCCAGAAAAAATATACGATTACTTATAAGTTAAATAAGGGTAAGAATAACAAGAAGAATCCGAAGACCTATACATCAGCGAAGAAGGTTGTATTAAAGAAACCGACCCGGAAGGGATATGCATTCAAAGGATGGTATACAAATAGTAATTATACGAAGAAGATAACCTCGATCAAGAAAGGCTCAAAGAAGAATTATACCGTATATGCGAAGTGGTCGAAGATAAAGGTGAAGAAGACAACCGGACTTAAGGTTACGAATACGAATGGCAGGAATCTGGTTGTGAAGTATTCAAAGGTATCCGGAGCAAAGGGATATCAGATCACATACGCGACCAATTCTAAGTTCACCAAGGGCAAGAAGGTTGTCAATACAACGAAGAGAACGAAGACCATAAAGAAGCTGAAAAAAGGAAAGACCTATTATGTACGGGTTCGTGCATATAAGAAGGATTCTACAGGCAGGAAAGTATATGGTAAATACAGTAAAGTAAAGAAAGTCAAGATAACAAAATAAGATTAAGACAAAGGAGCATGATTAAGAATGCAATCAGGGGCAGGATAAAAAGTTTGCTTTTTATCCTGCCCCTGAATCTGATTATTTATTCTATTTATCAGCATCGATTACTGATTGGATCTGTTTCATAAGAGTGTCATAGTTATTCTGGTCATCGATACCGCCGAGCATAGGATCTCCGACGATATTACCATTCCTATCGACAAGTATGGTTGTAGGAAATGCCATGATGTCGGAGGCATATTTACCTATGTTTGAATCAGAGTCAATGGAAATATTGCGGTATTTGGCACCCTGACTGTCAAGAATGGCTGCGGCCTCCTTGATAGCATCTTCGTTTCCGTCAAAGGTCTCTGTGTTGATACCTACTACCTCGCCTCCCATCGATTTGATGGCATCGTTTAATTCATTAAGCTTGGATAATTCTGCGACACAAGGTTTGCAGCCGGTAAACCAGAAATTAACGACCGTTACTGCATTATTGGAAAACAGGCTTTCGTCAACAGAATTACCATCGAAATCCTTACCGGAGAAACTCTTGAAAGGTGTGATTTCTTCGGAACTGTCGTTCTGGTCGGCGCTTTCTGATCCTGTATTATTATTTTCGATTTCGGATATCTGCTTTTCAATCTGTCTGATGGTTTCAATATCATCGTTAAGTGTTTTCAGTTCATCATCTGTAAAGGATTCCTTGTTTGATTCCACGGCGCCGGCCAGATAATCGGCATAATCTCCGCTTGGATCAGCGCTGCTTTTATTCATCATGCCAAATACCTTGTTCCATACATCCGCATGATCTGCAAAAATCTGGTTCTCCTGCTGATATAAATCATCCAGCTTCGTGTTGGAATTGTCCGCAGCTTCAGTGGTGGCTTCTGTCTGGGTTTTTTGTGAACTCTCAGTTGTGGCAGATCCTGATCCGCTACATGCCGTGAGAGATAATGCTGCACAGAGAGTGATAATAGGTATTAATGTTTTTTTTGTCTTCATAGATAATTGCTCCTTTAAATAATAATTTAGATAATATTAGTGTGGCTGATTGTTACACGTTGGTTTTGGAAGATTGCTTATGTCCCTTTTGGGAACATGGTCTCCCCCATAAACTGATAGCAGATCGCGTCTTTTGGACAGGCCTTTATACATGCTCCGCATCGTATGCATTCCGGATGATTTGGTGTTTTGCATACATCTACATCCATTTTGCATGCCTTTGAACACTTACCGCATCCGACACATTTGCTGCTTTCAACCTTGATATTCATAAGGCTGACCTTGTTAAATAATGAATAGATTGCTCCAAGAGGACAAATCCATTTGCAGAAAGGTCTGTAGAACAAAATACTCAGTATAATAACCGTAATTAAAATAAGGCACTTAAAAGAAAAAAGCTTTCCGAGAGCAGACCGTATAGCGGTATTTCCAAGTGAAAGTGGTATAGCTCCCTCTAAAACACCCTGTGGACAAATGTATTTACAGAAGAACGGATCACCCATCCCTACAGAGTTCGTTACAAGCATCGGCAGAAGGATAACGAAAACAATAAGGATTATGTATTTCAGATATCTCAGCGGCTTCAGCCTGGCTGTGGAAAATTTTTTCCGGGGAATTTTATGAAGCAGATCCTGAAACCATCCAAACGGACACAAAAATCCACATATAAATCTTCCGAGGATCACACCGAGTAAAATGAAAAAACCAGTTATGTAGTACGAAAACTTAAATTTGAATGAGCCGACAACCGCTTGGAATGCCCCGATAGGACAGGCTCCCGTAGCAGCAGGACAGGAATAACAGTTTAACCCGGGGACACATACCGTTTTCGCCTTGCCCTGATATATTTTACCTTTGAATAAATTGGGAATATGAATATTGGTAAGCAGTGTGGCAGCTGCCTGTATCCATCCGCGTATTCTGGCTGTTTTTTTTGATATTGATTTGTTCTTATCCAATTCCGACACACTCCAGACATAATTTTATTGCTTTACCAAGCACGACAGCAGCTTCGCCTCTGACTGCACCGTAGCCGATCATTGCTATACCTGTGATGAGCAAAATGATCTGAGATATTTTTCTGCATTTCAAGATATTGTAGTTCCTTTCATTTGTTGTGTTTGTTGACCAACTGACCTGGGTATTATACAATAGCTGATGTAAAATTTTTGTTAAGAAACAGGTGAAAGATTTTTGAGATTATTAATAGTTGAAGATGAGAAACAAATATGTGATATGGTTGCGAAAAGCCTGTATGGTGTTGGGTATGAAGTGGATACCTGTTATGATGGGGAAGAAGCTCTTGAATGTATCCTTACGGAGGATTATGATCTGATCGTTCTGGATCTGAATCTGCCCGGTATGGATGGAATGGAAATCTTAAGAGAACTCAGACGGGAAAATGAGGAGACAAAGGTTCTTATATTATCTGCAAGAGGGCAGATTGCGGATAAGGTTGAGGGACTGGATGCAGGTGCAAATGATTATATGGAAAAGCCGTTTCATCTACAGGAACTTGAGGCACGTATCAGAAGTCTGACAAGAAGGAAATTTGTGCAGAAGGATGTATGTCTGGAAAGCGGCGGGATAAAGTTCGATACGGTAAGACGTGAGGCATATGCAAAAGGGAAAATGAGATTTCCCTGACAAGAAAAGAAAATGGAATTTTGGAATATTTGCTTCTTAACCTTGGCAGACCGGTAAGTCAGGAGGAATTGATGGAGCATGTCTGGGATGCATCTGTGGATAGCTTTAGTGGAGCCATCAGAGTACACATGTCTTCCCTTAGAAAAAAGCTTAAGGCTGTGCTGGGATATGATCCGATTCTGAACAAGGTGGGAGAAGGGTATAAAATACGAGAGGAGTCCGATAGATGAAAAAAATGTCGCTGCAGTGGAGGCTTACCTGTATCATTACATTATATATAGCGGTGATATGTGGATGCGTGACGATGCTTGTCTATAAAAACGGTGTGTATTATATTGATTCCCTGCAAGAGACTGTTGATGCCAGGGGAGATGATAACGGAAGCTCTTCGGATGAAATATATATCAGCATTCCGGAGGATAACTGGGATGATTTTGCAAATGATTTTTCCGTTCAGGTGTACAATAACAAGGCAGACTACAAAAAAAACAGCCTGATAATTTCAGCCTTGCTGGCGCTTCTGGGTGGTGTAGCTACGTATTTTATCAGTGGACATGCCCTAAAGCCGATTGGTAAGTTTTCTGATAAGATTGAAGAGGTGCAGGCGCAAAATCTGGCAGATTCACGAATAGAAGAAAACCAGGTGAAGGAACTGAATCAGCTTAGCGTTTCGTATAACAAGATGCTTGAACGCCTCCAGGATGCATTTGAGGTACAGAGACAATTTACCGCAAATGCAGCACATGAGCTTCGCACCCCATTATCTTTAATGCAGATACAGCTTGATTCATATAATTCCAATCCGCATCCGGGCAATGATGCAGATACCGAGCAAATGATAAAGATGGTTACGGAACAGAATGACAGACTCGATAAAATGGTAAAAACCCTTCTGGATATGAGCGAGCTTCAAACTGTGGGGAGAGACGATGTAATAATGGTCAATGCTCTTGTTGATGAAGTATTGGCGGATCTGGAACCGCTTGCACAGGAAAAAAATATAAAACTTATTGGAAAATGCACGGATATAAGGATGATCGGAAGTGATATCCTTATTTACAGGATGGTATACAATCTTGTTGAGAATGCTATAAAATATAATCATTCTGGGGGACGGGTTACAGTGACCGCATATCAAAAGGGAAAAAACATATTTACCTGTCAATAGAGGATACCGGAAACGGAATTCCGAAAGAACTCAGGGAACGTGTAGTTTGAACCGTTCTTTCGTGTGGATAAATCCAGAAGCCGGGAACTTGGTGGTGTCGGACTTGGACTTGCGCTTGTTCATGAAATCGTAAGTGCGCATGATGGGACAATTACAGTCCGGTCTAATCCATCCGGAGGTACGATTTTTGATGTGAGTTTTACCCAGTGATCATTTCTGAAATGTATGTGAATAAAAAATAAAAAAATTAGCACTCACCTCTTGTTAAAGATAAGCGCATTTTATGTGACGTTATCAAGTCTCGTAAACCCTGTAAAAAAGGTTTGCGAGATTTCCTTTATTTTATCAGGCTTCATCATATTTTATCAATCATGTGAACAGTATCCAGATGATTTGACAGTTCATACTCATAGGTAGACCTACCCGGAGGTGGAGCTATGTTTTTTTTAATTGATGAAGCTCATGGGTATTATGGAATACCAAAATAGACACGGCAGCAACCTCCGAAGAGGTGCTTAACCTTACTGTTATCGCCTTTCCTTTAAAAACAAATGCTAATTAAGGGAAAAACAAAATATTTAAGGGAATTATTTAATTCTAAAATAGCAGATGCTTTTTCCGAACCTTCACGCTTTAGCTCACCTGATGCTACTAATTTACGAAGAGCGCCTTCAATTGAGCTTATGCTAAGTGAAGGACAAAGTTCTCGAATATCTTGCTTTGTAAAGCGACCAATTTTTATTTAAGGTTGCTCTTCGAACTGTTTCAAGTGCTGGAAGTTTTGTTTCCACAAGCTCAAAACGTTCTTCAAAATCTTTGTATGCAGAAAGAACAGTGCCCAGCAGATATTTAATAAATGGAACTGCATCTTCTGTTCCCTCGTGCCATCCAATTTGTGTCTGACCAAGTGCATTATAATAAAGGTCTTTATTCTTGGCAATTTTAGCCTCCAGAGAAATATATTTACCCACATAAAAAATCGTTTCTGTATAGCAAAAGTGTTGTAAGCAAACGACTCATTCTTCCATTTCCATCATTGAAATGGATGTATGCAAAAGAAAGTCGTGAATAAAGATAGAATTGCAATCAGTGGTTCAACTTCCATATTTCCAATGACACGATTATATTCCTCGCAAATTCTGTTCAGAGCCTCTGGTGTATCATATGGAGCAAGCGGTGTGAACAGCGTTTCAACATGACCATCCGGGTAAGTAGCACTGATATAGTTCTGAACACTTTTAGTTCTACCTGCCATGGGATTGTTCATATGGCTATATAATATTTTGTGAAGCTGCAGGATGTAATTTTGAGTAATTGGAATAGCATCAAAGTTCTCGTGTATAATATTTAGTACATCACGATAACCTGCGATTTCCTGTTCATCACGATTCTTAGGTGTTGTTTTTTTCTTCTACAAGCTGTTTGATACGAGTGCTTGTTGTAACAATACCTTCTATTGCGTTGGATGCCTCTGTGCTTTGTACCTTAGCGATTTCAACCAGTTTTCTAATTCTTCGGGTCTTTGTTTCAGATACATCTCTTTGTTTTCCGGCTTCTTTATAGATGGCAGCAATCAAAGAAAGGGTTTCAGAGTCCCATTTCTGATTTTTTATTGCTGAATAGTTAAACATTCTCATAAGCGCACCTCCGTGTTTGCCCTTAAATAATACCATAAAATAAGGCAAAAGCCAATAGATTGAGGGATAATCCCTTAATAGTATGCGTGTTTTAAGGGATTTTATGCGCTGGACTAAATAAACAAAAATGCCTCTGTTGTCATAAACAGAAGCACCGGAATCATTACCACAGCGAATGGCACGGTCAAGTCCCATGATGGTAGCAATAGCTCCATCGATTTTCTCTGTGGATTTTTCTTTTTCAGCTTTTATATTGCCGGCTGGATCAGTGCGAATATAGATGTTATCCATCATCCAGCGAAGCACCGGATGACCACCGTGGGCCAGCTTTTCTTCAAGTGTAAGTTTCATTAGCTCTTTTTGTAGGTGGTGACATATCTTTAAACAGTTGTTGATGGAGAGAAGCTGTTTCAAATTCAGACTTATGGAGCAGAAGGCAGTACAGGAAGTGCCAAGCAGACAATACAGTTTGATACGCAGCGTGCACATGAATTGATATGATATGTTTCCGAGAACAGGAAGCCTGTCTGACATCAATTAGCAGGTATCAAGCCATGTAGAGACAGGTATGTTTATTGTCCAAACTAAATGTTGACCATCATATTGAAGTGGAAATCAAGATGGACGAGTTGGATTTGACGGCGGCGGAGAAAAAGGCCACATATGAAGAAATCAAGGAGGCTCTACTGCATTTCGGTATGATTTAAGGAGGAACGGACGATGCTTAACCACATCTCCGTAAAAGATACCGCAGAAAAGACAAATTACAAATACAGGATTTATACGGTGAGAACTTACTTCTGGCAGTACAGAGTGTTACACAATAGAAAAAGAGATACAACCTTTGGGTAATAACTGATGAACAAATCGAGACTTCTGAGGAAACCTCGATTTTTTTACATCAGATGTAGAGACACTTATAGTATAGACATCTGTTTTACATTTTAATCCGCTTTTGATATACTAATTAGACAGGTATGTGCAGAAATGAGGATAAGAATGGAAAATAAACAGGAATATGACAGATTGTGCAAGGAACTCGTCGAGGCTACAAATGGCAGAGTTGGGTTGGAAGAGGTAGAGAAGCTGTATTATGATGCATGAATCAATGTATAGTAGAATAACAGAACAACTTTTGTTTGCAAATACGAAATATGAAATAATGGATATGTCTTTCCTTGTAAAAATCTCATCGATTGATTATGGGGAGAAACATAGAGTCATTATAGTTGGTTTCAAGAAAAAATTCGCAGAAGAAAAGCTAAATGCAGCACAGCAACTGCTGAGAACAGGCTATGGAATAATGTTCAGCACAGTCTGGAATTCACTCCTGATATGTATTCTTCCAGAAAAAATGATTTTACCGGATAAAATAAAAGAGTTATATCATTTTCTTGAAAAACAGCAGGGAGATTTGAAACTTGCGGGAAGTACCATAAAACTGAAACTGGAAGATAGCCATATTGGATTACAGGAGGCTATCCGTACCTATGATATGATAGATTCCATGAAGAAATATGACGAAAATATCATGTTTTATGAGGATCTTGGGATATTTGGGCTTCTTTATGATCTGAATGAGACTACAGTCTTTGAAACATATTATAATGGTATGTTTCAAAATATATGGGCATATGATGAGCATAATGAGGGGCATTTGTTTGAAACTCTGGAGTGCTATTTTAAGAATAACTGTGATAAATTGAAAACAGCAGAGGAACTTTATATACATGAAAAACACATTGAGATACAGACTGCATCAGATAGAGGATGTAATGGACTGTGATTTGAAGAAGGTAAATACAATAACGGATATAGTTACTGCACTGAAAGTACGGAGAATGCTTCAGATTCTTGATAAAAAGTATGATTGTAGATTTCTACAATGAGATAGGGATTCCCTTGTTGCTGATAACATTGACTATAGTAAGTTACATGATTATAATTTCAGGTAAATAAAGCAAAAAGGCGCTTGATTGAAGATTTAATTCATTCGAGCGCCTTTTGTATTTTTTTTGTACAAAGAAGGAGAGATAATTATGAAACTTACGTATGAAGCAAGCTTAGAACATTTTTTTAGACACATTTAAGAAATCAAAGGAAATGAGTGATGAGGCAGCGAAGTATATTCCTGGTTCATACAGCAGAAGAAGTTTTAATTATGGTCCTCATGCAATTTATGTTGATACGGCAAAGGGGGCATACGTATATACTGTAGATGGAAAGAAACTTCTTGATTTAAACAATAATTTTACTGTAAGTATTCTTGGCTATCAGAATGAGGATGTTGATAAGGCAATTATTGATACCATGAAGAAAGGTTATTCAATTGGTAATCCAACAGAAGAGGAAGTTGAACTTGCCAGAATGCTTTGTGAGAGAATAGAGTCTTTTGAAAAGGTGAAATTTTTCTGCTCAGCATCAGAGGCATGTGTTGGTGCATTAAGAATTGCAAGAGGCTATACAGGTAAGACGAAGGTTGCCAAGATGGAAGGCGGATATCATGGATTCCTGGATGATTTTTCTTTCTCGGCACACCCGGATAAGACGAAGGCAGACGAAGATCTGGAGAATATTAAGCCACAGCCTGAGTCAGCTGGAATACCTGCCAATAGAGCAGAAGATGTGATACTTTTAACACAGAATAATTTTGAAGTTGATGAGAAGCTTATTAGAAAAAATGCAGATGATCTGGCTTGCGTAGTGATGGAGCCACAGTCAGCTTCAGGTGGCATAGTCACCCTTGATGTTGATTTTGTCCAGAAAATGAGAAAACTTACACAAGAACTTGGTATCTTACTTATTTTTTGATGAAACAATTATGATCAGGGCGTATAAAGGTGGATTCCAGAGTAAGTATGGAATAAAACCGGATTTGACAATATCAGGTAAAACAGTTGGTGGTGGTGGTATTCCACTTGGTGTTGTTGGTGGTTCCGCAAAAAGTTATGGATGTTGTAACAAATGATGTAGTACAGATGTCAGGTACTCATCATGGACACAGGCTTGCATGTGCTGCCGGCATTGCCACATTGAAGCAACTTGATGATGCGGCTTATGAGAGATTAAATGGTATGGCAGACAGAATTAAGACGGAACTTAATACATGGGCTACACAAAAAAGAACATTCCATTTATAGTATTTGGAGAATCTTCAGTTCTGGCATATGCATTTACCAAAGAAGTTGGACAGACAATTCATACCCACAGAGACTATTGGACGAAGTCAGATGCACAGATGATGCAGACATATGCACTTGAAATTGCAGTAAGAGGTTTCCTGCCGGTTCATAGAGGACAGCTTGGGCTTACTCTTGCAATGAGCGACCAGGATATTACAGATTTTATTGAAACAACCAAGGACATTGTTTCAGAGATGTATGATTTAAAATAAGGAGGATAAAAGATATGGAATTCGTCAGAGTTGAGGTTATAACAGCTGCTACAAAATTAAATGGATTTAAGAAGGCAATTGCCAAACTTGGTGTTACAGGCATGACAGTAAGTCAGGTTATGGGCTGTGGTGTTCAGAAAGGTACGATGGAATATGAAGATGAGATTCATGAGGATATCGAATTGATTCCAAAGCAGATGATCATGATGGCCATGGAGAAAGATAAGTTGAAAAAGGTGCTCGATGTTATAAAGAAAGAGCTTTATACAGGACATATTGGAGATGGGAAAATATTTGTTTCTGAAATAACCAATATAATAAGAATTAGAACAGGCGAAGAGGATGAAGATGCTCTTCACTGATGGGAGGACTACTTATGGAAGAAAAGAAAAAATTAGGCTTATTCAGTGTTATAGCCACAGGAGTAGGTGTAGTTGTTGCAACAAGCTGCCTTTTATCCCTGGGGCAGGGAGCTGGAACAATAGGAACCCCTTTTATCATATCTATGAATTTTTAGCATGTATACTTAACTGCTTTGCAGCTTTTTGCAATGGCAGAGCTTAATGCACTGATGCCAAACCTTACAGGTGGTCTGGCACAGTATACGTTGGCATGTGTGGGACCTTTTATAACCATACTAATTATGGTAGGTGGATATATTTTTGGAAATACAATTGTAGCAAGCATAGAATGTGCGATGTTTGGTAATACCATTCTGGAGATTTTTCCAGATTCTCCAATTCCTGCAGTCGTTTATTGTGTTGGAATACTTATTATTCTTATTATTGTCAATCTGAATGGAGTTGATATTTTTGCAAAAGTTCAGGATGTCGTTGCGTGGGGACTTATCGCTTCACTTGTCATTCTTGGACTGATTGGTGCACTTGGACTTGGAACCGGGAAAATAGTTGAGCAGCCTGCGGTAGTTGATGGAAGCTTTTCAAGTATAATAAATATGTGTGGTCTTGCATTTTTCCTGTTTATTGCAAGTGAATATGTAATTCCTATTTCAAAAGATGTCAGAAATGCAAAGAGAAATGTGCCTCTTGGGATGGTTTTAAGCCTTGCAATTATCCTTGTAATGCAGTCGATTCTTGTGATTGGTTTTAAGAATTATACACCCTGGGCTGATCTAGCGGCGTCAGCATCCCCCCATATTTTATATGGTACATTACTATTAGGAAATGTAGGAAAAGTATGGATGGCTATAGTAGCTATTCTTGCAGTTGTAAGTACTGTAAATTCCAACATTGCAGGTCTTGCACATATTGCAGCAGGTATGGCTAAAATAGGGCTTTTACCAGAGTTTTTCATGAAGCGTAATAAGAAAGGTGTTCCATACATATCTATTCTTATCATTGGTGGAGTTATGCTCATTATTAATGTAACAGGATTATCTACTACAGATGAACTTTCCTTTATGATTTTAAGTGCCAGTGTAATTTTGATGATAGCTTATATCCTTGTACAGATAGATGTTCTGATTCTGAGGAAAAAGACTGCCCTAAGGCACCTAGAAATTTTAAAGTTCCACTTGAACCGGTAATTTCTGTAATTGGAATGGCTGGAACAGCCTGGATGATATGGAATATAGCCAGTGATAATGCAACAAGATTTAGAGTGTATGAATTATGCCTGATTATGTTCGCAGTACTGATCGTGTATGCAGTTCCATGGCTGAAAATGAGGAAGCAGGCATTTTTTAAACCTGTTCCAGTGGAAAAAGTCATGGCAATGGAAAATGATAAGTATCAGGAATATCATAGACAAAAAAAGTTAGAACAAAAAGCTAATAGTGAAACTGGAAAATGATTACCAAGCAAAAGCATCGTCAGAAGTGGCGATGCTTTTGCTTATATGTAGGAAGAAATTCTCAGCCAGGTTCCGAGATACGGGTAACACCTACATAGATAGCGGAAATCTTATACCAGGTAAGAAGGAACAGGAGCTGGCGAAAAAGGAAAGACGTAAGGCAGTATTGTTGCCGAAGTTCTCAGCTCATGTGTTAAGGCACACGGGATGCACCAGAATGGCTGAGAGAGGAATGGATCCGAAGGCCCTGCAATATGTGATGGGACATGCAAGCATTTCCGTAACAATGGAAGTTATAAAGTTTTTAGATATCTGCAAAGCCAGTAAATCAAGGCTTTGGAAAAATTATCTGAAAAAATTAGCACTCACCTATTGACAGTGCTAACAAAAAGTGTTATGTTAACTACTGTAATGAAAGTGTATCTTGCATTACAGTAGTTTTTATATGTCAGGAGGTAAATGATTATGGATATGGACAAATACACAAGAAAGTCGCTTGAAGTAATAGAAAAAGCGAAAGATAAAGCCCTGGAATATGATAATCAGGAGCTTGCACAGATTCATTTACTTGCAGGATTGCTTGAGATAGACGAAAGCCTTACTTCGAAGATTTTTGAAAAACTCGATATAGATGTAACAGCAGCGGTAAATAGGGTGGAAGATAAACTTGCATCACTGCCAAAGGTAAGAGGTGGCGGAAATCTGTATGCCGGAAATAATTTTTCAAAGGCACTTATTCAGGCGGAAAAGGAAGCAAAGCAGATGGGAGACAGCTTTGTATCAGTTGAGCATCTGTTCCTTGGACTGATTGAAAAAGCCGATTCCGATGTGAAGCCATTGCTTAAAACATGGGCGATCGATCGGAACACATTTTTAAAGGCTTTGGCAGATATCAGAGGAAATAAAAAGGTAGACAGTGAGAATCCGGAAGATTCCTATGAAGCAATGGAGAAGTTCGGATATGATCTGGTGGAACGGGCAAGGGAACAGAAGATTGATCCGGTCATCGGACGAGATGCTGAGATACGAAACGTGATCCGGATCCTTTCCCGTAAGACCAAGAATAACCCGGTGCTGATCGGTGAACCTGGTGTTGGTAAGACAGCGGTTGTAGAAGGTCTTGCACAGCGAATTGTTAGCGGTGATGTGCCGGAAGGCTTGAAGAATAAGAAGATCTTCGCACTGGATATGGGTTTGCGTTGGTTGCCGGTGCCAAGTATCGTGGTGAATTTGAGGAACGTCTGAAGACAGTTCTGGATGAAGTAAAGAAATCAGAAGGTGAGATAATCCTCTTTATTGATGAGCTGCATACGATCGTCGGAGCCGGTAAGACAGATGGTGCAATGGATGCAGGCAATATGTTGAAGCCCATGCTGGCCCGTGGTGAACTGCACTGTATCGGTGCCACCACACTGGATGAATACAGACAGTATATTGAAAAGGATGCCGCTCTGGAACGTCGTTTCCAGCCGGTACAGATCGATGAGCCGACGGTAGAAGATACGATCTCCATTCTTCGTGGTATCAAGGAAAGATATGAGGTGTTCCATGGAGTTAAGATCTCGGATGGTGCATTGGTAAGTGCAGCGGTACTTTCCAACCGGTACATTACAGATCGTTTCCTTCCGGATAAAGCGATCGACCTTGTCGATGAAGCCTGTGCGATGATCAAGACGGAGTTGGATTCCATGCCGGCCGAAGTTGATGAGATCACAAGAAAGATCATGCAGCTTGAGATCGAGGAAGCTGCACTGAAGAAAGAGGAAGACCACCTGAGCAAGCAGAGACTGGCGGATATACAGTCAGAGCTTGCAGAGTTAAAGGATAAAAGCAAATAATCTGAAAGCCAAATGGGAGAATGAAAAGGCAGGCGTTGAGAAGATCCGTAACCTGAAAGAGGAGATCGAGAAGATCAAGAATGATATTCAGGTTGCCCAGAGAAATTACGATCTGAACAAAGCAGCCGAATTGCAGTATGGCAAACTCCCGGCAGCTCAGAAAGAGCTGGAACTGGCAGAGCAGTCTGCATCGGAGAAAGAACGAAAGCTGGTACATGAGGTCGTATCAGAAGAAGAAATTTCGGAGATTGTATCCAAGTGGACCGGTATTCCGGTAGCCAAACTGACGGCGAGTGAAAAGAGTAAGACACTGAATCTTGCAGATGAACTTCATAAGAGGGTTGTCGGTCAGGATGAAGCTGTTGAATATGTCAGCGATGCGATCATCCGTTCCAAAGCAGGAATCAAGGATCCAAGCAAGCCGATCGGCTCATTCCTGTTCCTTGGACCAACCGGTGTAGGTAAGACAGAGCTTGCAAAGACACTGGCAGAAGCTTTATTTGATAATGAACAGAACATGGTTCGTATCGATATGAGTGAATATATGGAGAAATACAGTGTATCCAGACTGATCGGAGCGCCTCCTGGATATGTAGGATATGATGAAGGCGGTCAGCTGACCGAGGCAGTCCGTAGGAAACCATATTCGGTTGTCTTGTTCGACGAAGTAGAGAAGGCACACCCGGATGTATTCAATGTATTATTACAGGTATTAGATGATGGACGTATCACGGACTCACAGGGCAGAACGGTAGACTTTAAGAATACGATCATCATCATGACATCGAATATCGGTGGTGTGGATATCGCAGAAGGCGGTGGCGAGATCACGGATGAGATACGGGAGACAGTTATGAACAAACTGAAACAGCACTTCCGTCCGGAGTTCCTGAACCGTATCGATGAGACCATCATCTTCAAGTCATTAAGCAAAGAGAACATTGGCAGTATCGTTGATCTTATGGTCAAGGATCTGAACAAACGTCTGGCTGGACAGGAGATCACGATCAAGCTTACGGATGAGGCTAAGAGTGCGATCATCGATCAGGGCTATGATCCGGTCTATGGTGCAAGACCATTGAAGCGTTTTATTCAGAAGAATGTTGAGACACTGGTTGCCCGTATGATCCTTGCAGGTGAAGTATCCACCCAGTCAGCGATCATCATTGACTATGACGGTCAGAAATTGACAGCCGGAAATGAGAAGTAGTAATATAAACAGGTAGTAAATGCCTGGTGACAACTAAAATAAGCATGATAAAAGGGATTGGCATTGAAAATATTTTTTCGGTGTCAGTCCCTTTAATCTTATTTTAATGATGGTATGCCATTGTATATTAAGATAGGGAGGTTGTGTCCATGCGCATTTTGGTTGTTGAAGATGAATTGGATCTAAATCATATAATATGTAATAAACTGACAAAAGAAGGATACAATGTAGATGCCTGTTTTGACGGGCAGGCAGCACTTGATTATCTGGAGACGGCAAGTTACGATGGAGTTATAATGGATATTATGATTCCGAAGAAAGATGGTATGTCGGTTTTAAAAACAATCCGGGCAGAAGGAATACAGGTTCCGGTGCTTTTTTTGACTGCAAAGTCCGAAACGCAGGATATTGTCAGGGGACTGGATGCAGGAGCCAGTGACTATATGACAAAACCGTTTGAGTTTTCGGAATTGCTCGCAAGGTTAAGGGTAATGCTTCGTACTGTACATATAAGTAATGACAGCATTTTGAATTATGGGTCATTACAGATTGATACAAATAATCACCGGGTTGTCCGGGATGGTGTGACTGTCGATCTTACAGTCCGGGAATATGCAATCCTGGAATATCTGGTGCGTAACAGGAACATTGTTGTCACAAGAGAGCAGATCCGTGCAAATATATGGAGCATTGATGATGATATCAATTCAAATGTAGTTGATGTATATATTCGATATCTTCGCAGAAAAATCGATGATCCTTTTTTGAAGAAAAAACTGATACATACGATCCGGGGAGTAGGTTATAGACTGGAATGTTAAAAAGGAAAATTTCATTTATTAATTTTACTGTTATTGTTTGTGGACTTATCATTGCAGCAGGAACGATATGTCTTTTATTGATGCAGAAGAATCTGATCAAAGAGGATACTAAATATCTGGCTTATACAGAACTGGCGCAGGAAGTGAAACGTGCAAAAAAAAATATAGGATTTGATGAGAATGAGAATCCGTATATAAAAAGCGATTTTTACGATCTGGAAGAGAAAGATACTTACAACGAAAATGTATATGTGTTTTTACAGTCAAGAGACGGAAGTTTTCTTGATGGCAGAATGCCGGATGATTCCAGAACCGGGCTTGATATCGGATTACAGAGTCTTACAAAAGTAACCTTTCAGGGAGAGCGTTATTACGTAGCAACCAGACGTGGAAAAATGAAGAATGGAACGGAGGATGACAGTTTTTATCTGGTATGTGCTATGATATCGGAACAGGCGGTGAAAGAAAATTATCGCGGACTGTGGCATCAGTCATATTTGGTGATAGGAGTTGTTGGCGCATTTTTTATTTTATTTGCCCTTTTATTAAGATATCTGATCGCTGTACCAATGAGACAGTTGAATGAATCGATAAAAAAGAGCGGAGAGAATCTGGATTTTACGGATAGTCTGGAATACAAAGGATGTTTTTTAAAGAACTTCAGATGTTAACAGATGCAAATAATCATTTGTACCAGAGAGTGCAGCAGGAGTTGGAACGTCAGGAAGAATTTAATGCGAATGTATCCCATGAACTTCGTACGCCTATTGCTGTTATGCATGCACAATGCCAGGTGTCGAGAGAGGTGGGCAGAAAAGAAGCAGGATAAAGAAGCAATAAAAAGTATAGAGGTATTTGAGCGACAGACAAACCGTATGAAGAATCTGGTTGATCAATTGCTTCAGATGACTGCAATAGATAGAAAGGGGACAACATTCAGTATGGAAGATATTGATGTTCGGGATGTAATTGAATCTGCATGTGATGATATAGCATATATTGATACGAAACAGATTACATTTGAATATTCCTTTCAGCCGACTATCATACATGCAAATATGAATCTTATCTATATTGTTATAAATAACTTGCTTTCAAATGCTGTAAAGTATAGTAATGAAGGAACTAAAATCTATGTGTCCTGTGGAGAGAAAGACGGAAAGTCGTATATTCGTATTCAGGATGAAGGCTGTGGAATAGAGAAAGAAAATATATCCAAAATATTTGAAAGCTTTTATCGGGAAGAAAAAGATCGTAATGCGGAAGGTTTTGGTCTGGGACTTTCACAGGCAATGAAGATTGCTGAGTTTATATGGGGGGGAGGGATTTATGTTGAAAGTACAAAGAATAAAGGAAGTATTTTCACATTTTTTATTCCAAAACCTTAAAAATAAATAGAAGAATGTCGAATTTTTAATAGAGCTTTAATATTGGATTTTTATAATCCGATATTAGGGTTCTTTTTTTATGTAGAAAGAACAATATATCGAGTAGGACTTGCTTGGAGGATTATATGAGAAATTATAAACGATTGATTCATTTGTTACTTGGACCGGTTCTATTCCTGTTGGCATGCTTTCTTTTACCGCATGCAGTTCTGCCGACATTTGCAGAACGGGCAGCAGTTGGAACGGTATTCTGGATGGCATACTGGTGGGTAACAGGTCCGGTAGATTATGCAGTAACGGCGTTTTTGCCGATTGCGATCAATGCAGTAGTTCCTATGGCGGAGATGAAGGCCATAATATCGAATTATGCGGACGAAACGATTCTGCTATTGCTTGGGGCTTCGATCATAACAGTATTATGGGAAAATACAGGACTGGACAAACGAATTGCAATCACGTTTCTGCGTCTGATCGGAAACAGTCTTAGAATGCAGCTTGTGTTCTGGTTTGCGTTGTCAATGGTATTATCTGCGGTGCTTCCGAATGCAGTCGTATGCGCAACGATCACGCCGATCGCAGTTTCTATGCTGAAATATATTGGAATGGATGATGTGAAAAACAGCAAGACGGCATCGAAAATCTTGCTGACGATCGCCTATGCGACAGGGCTTGGTGGTCTGGCATCTCCACTTGGTGGGGCTATGAATCTGGTAACGGTGGAATATATCCAGCAGTTGACCGGAAAAGAATATATGTATTCCTCCTGGGTTATCCGGTTCCTCCCGATTATGCTGATCTTAATGCTGATCAATGTAGTATTTATTCTTCGTGATGTAAAGAAGACAGATCTGTTAGGTGGTTCCAGTGAATATTTTGCGGAACAGTACCGGAAGCTTCCAAAGATGAGCTTTGAAGAAAAATCCGCACTTGTGCTGTTTGTAGTGGCAACAGGTCTGGCATTTACCAGACAGCTTTATCAGGATATATTGCCGGGATTAAAGCCTGCATATGTATTTATCATCTGTGCAATCATCGCCTTTCTTTTTACAAATAAAGAGGGAAAACGGATCATGGTCTGGAAACAGGTGCAGGGAAAGATCGTCTGGGATCTGATGTATATATTTGCCGGAGGTCTGGCACTTGGAAGCCTGATCAATGCAACAGGTGTTGCAAAAGCACTTGGAGAAGTGATTTCTTCCCTTGATATGAAGGGTGGTTTTGTAACGATCCTGATCATTCTGACTGCAACACTACTGTTGTCGGATGTGACCTCAAATACAGCTACAGCAGCGGTTGCGATTCCACTTGTGATCTCAATCACACAGGGATGTGGACTGAATCCGATTCCGTATATATATGTAGCATCCATTGGTGTGAACCTGTCTTATATGCTGCCAACGTCGATTCGTGCGATTCCGGTGGGATATGGACTGGAACCAAAGTATATGTTCCGGGAAGGCTGGAAGATTTCCCTTATCATTATTCTTGTAATGTCGATCATTTGCACATTGCTGTTAAAATACTGGAGCACATTCAGTACGGTGTAAAAAAAGCCATACAGAAACGGGCGTGAAACAAAGAGAAAGAAATGGAGAGAAGGCATGTCTGTCGTATCATACATATTTATAGTATTCTTAGCAGTTACAGTTTTGATATATTATATAGTACCAAAGAAAATCCAGTGGTGGGTGCTCCTTGCCGCAAGTGTGGTTTTCTATGCTTATAGTGGGATTGATGATCTCCTGATCGTAGTTGGAACCGCATTTCTGGTATATCCGTTGACAATGTTGATGGAGAAAAATCTGGAGGAACAGGACCGGCTGCTTCTGGATGCAGATAAGAGAACTGCAAGAAAGATAAAAACAGCACAGAAAAAGAAACGAAAGAAATATCTGGTGCTGGCATTGCTGATCGTAATAGGTGCGCTTATTGTATTCAAGGTGACAGGATTTGCCATCGAGAATATCAAACGTTTTCTTCCATACGAAGCGATACAGCGGATTCCGGACTGGCATTTCCCTGCACCGCTTGGAGTTTCTTTTTATTCCTTTATGATGATCTCTTATCTGGTTGATGTCTATAACGGAAGGATCCATGCACAGAAGAATTTTCTGAAATATCTGTCGTATGTATTATATTTTCCACATATTACGCAGGGACCGATTGCGCGATATGAACTGGTTGCGCATCAACTATGGGAAAAGCATAAGTTTGATTATGATACGGTGATAAAAGGTACATGGTTGATTCTGTGGGGAGCACTTAAGAAAATGGTGATGGCAGACCGTATCAGTCCATTTGTGACAGAAGTATTTAAACATTCTGATCAGTATGAAGGTATGATCTTCTTTCTGGCGGCGGTTATGTACTCCATCCAGATTTACTGTGATTTCTCTGGATGCATGGATATCGTACGTGGTACGTCGGAGTGCTTTGGCATTACGCTTGGAGAAAATTTCAGGCGGCCATATTTTTCCCAGACGTTGCCGGAGTTCTGGAGAAGATGGCATATTTCACTCGGAGCGTTCTTCAGAGAATATGTATTCTATCCGGTATCGACTTCAAAGATCCTGTTGAAATGGAATACCAAGGTGCGGAAATATCTGGGAAATGCCATAGGAACCGGATTTGCTTCTTGTGTACCGATCCTGTGCGTATGGATTCTGACCGGACTCTGGCATGGGGCAAAGTGGAATTATATCGGCTGGGGACTGTTTCACGGAATCCTGATCTGCTTATCGACATTATTTGAGCAGCCGGTCGCTAAATTAACAGAGAAACTGAATATACGGACAAACTGTATAAGCTGGAATATATTCCGGATGCTTCGGACATTTTTATTGTGCGTGATCGGACGTATCATTTTTATGGGAAGTGGAATCCGTGCGTCCTTCCATATGATAGCTTCCTGTGTGTGGTTGACCGTGGTACATTTTATGACATTATAAATACATTTGCTCTGTCCCAGCGGGAATGGGGACTGATCCTGATTGGTTGTCTGATCCTGTTATGTGTATCAGTTGCACAGGAGATCCGGGAACAGATGGGGGGATCAAAGAGGATATCAGAAGCTGGCTGCTACGTCAGAATCTCTGGCTGCGCTGGCTGGTTCTGATCGTTGGAATTTTTTATGTGTATTGACGTTTGGTGTATATGGTTCCGGCAGTCATATCGCATTCATCTATGAACAGTTTTAAGGGTAGGAGAACAAAACATGAAAACAGGAAAGAAAAAGGTTTTGGCAATAATAAAAAAAGTAATTTCAATCCTACTGTTTTTTGTCATATTGTTATATTCTATATCGAAGGTCGGACAGTTTGCCAGACCGGATGAGAGTGACGCAGAGGCATGGGCAGAGTATTACGCGGAAGAAAAGGATACGGTCAATGCATTGATGATCGGATCCAGTGCGATATTCCGTTATTGGAATCCGCCACAGGCATATGAGGAACAGGATTTTTACCTCGGCTATGCTGGCTAGCTCGATCCAGGATCTGAATATGGCACCATATATTATGGAAGAAGCGGTAAAAAGTCAGAACGTGGACGTGTTTGTTATCGAGGTCAGAACCATGATCGCCAGAAATACAAATGATGATCACAGCCAGGAAGAACGGGACTATTGGTTTGAATTGCTTATATCCGGCATGAATCCATCCATAACAAGGTTGCAGGCAATTCAGTCTATACATGGTGGAAGCTTTGTGAAGAAAGCAGAAACGATGTTTCAGATATTAAAATATCATAATAACCTGATGGAATTTGACCGGGAATTTATGATCAATCGTCTGAACAATCCGTCCAGTGATGATAAATTTGCAAGACCAAAATCAACGATCACGAATCTCAAAAACAAGAAACCGGATTATACAACGGATCAGAGTCTTGAACTGTCACAGGCGTCTAAGGATACTCTGGATGCAATCGAGAAAAAGGCAAATGAACTGGGAAAAAAGGTGCTGTTTATAGCGACACCGTATGTACCGGATGAGAGTCAGATCCGGGAGCATCTGGCTGTGGATGCCTATTGTGAGAAACAGGGCTATGACTGTCTGGATCTAAATCAGTATGTTGATGAGATGGATATTGATTTTAAAACGGATTTCTATAATCCAAAGCATACGAATATAGCAGGAGCAAAAAAAGGTGACAAGCTTTCTTGGAGCATATCTGAAGGAAAAGTATCAGTTGCAGGAAACTCTGACTGAGGATCAGAAGGTAAGCTGGGAAGATGCCTGTAAGGTATGGGATGAGGAAGACCGGAAATTTATGAAAAAATGGAAGAAAAATGTAAAAAAGATTACAAAGAAAAAGGAGAAATAACAGGATTGATATGGAAACCGTGCTTCATTATATAAAAAAATATGCAGAGACACAACCGGATACGCTGGCTGTCTGTGAGTTAAAAAAACATCTGACATATGCGGAGTATTGGACGGCAATCAGAAAGATGGCAAATGTCCTGCTTCAGAATGGTATAAAAAAGAATGCACATGTTATTTTACGATGCACACAGAACATTGAATATATGGTTTTGTTTTCAGCCTTGCAGTATATGCAGGCGCTTGTGATTCCTGTTGAGCGATCTACTTCACCTGAGCGCATGCAGGAAATCAGGGATAAGGTGGATGCAGAATGGCTGATCTCAAACAAAAAGAGTCAGATGGACTGCGCTGGTTATCCCCGAAGAAGCTGATGGAACAGATGGAGAATACAGAAGAACTGGATGTTCCGCTTCCAAATGCAGATTCACGTTCGATGCTGTTGTTCACAACGGGTACGACCGGCAGCTCAAAGGGTGTTGTCATGCATCATAAGAATGATGTGGCAATTGCTGGGAATGTTATGAAGGGAACACAGATGAAACCAGGAAATGTGGAGATCATACCGATGCCACTCAATCATTCCTTTGGTATAAGACGGTATCAGTCGGATATGATAAGTGGCGGAACTGTCTGTCTGATGAATGGTATGGCTATGATAGGCAATCTCTGGAAGATGCTTGAGCAGTACCATGCAACATCGATGGCAATTTCTCCTGCAACACTTGGAATGATCTTTCATTTGTCAGATGACAGGATTGCAGGATATGCCAATCAGATCGATTATATACAGGTGGGATCAGCCCCGCTTCCGGAAACGGACAAGGAAAAGCTGCTCCGGTATCTTCCACGTACAAGACTTTATAATTTTTATGGATCGTCGGAAGCTGGCTGCTCTTGTATTCTGGAATTCAGCCGTCAGAATAAGAATGGTTGTATCGGATATCCGACCGTCAATTCTCTAGTGCGGTTTATAGATGAAGAAGGGAATATTATAGAGAATGGATCTGAGAAACAGCCTGCTTTACTGGCCTGGGGTGGTCCGATTGTTATGGAGGGCTATTACAATGATCCGGAGCTTACTGCGAAAACGGTAGTGGATGGATATGTTATGACAAATGATCTTGGCTATATGGATGAAGATGGCAGTATTATTCTGGTTGGACGGGCAGATGATGTTATCAACTATGGTGGAAGCAAGATCTCGCCGGCAGAGGTCGAGACTGTTGCGATCCGGTATCCGGGTGTGGCAGATTGTGCTTACAGTTCCGTTCAGGATCCGATCACCGGAGAATTGCCGGTTATGCTGATCGTGCAAGAGGATGGATTTGACGAAACTGCATTCCAGAGCTATATGCAGCAACAGGTTGAAAGCTATAAGTTACCGCAGAAGATATTCTATATCGAGAAAGTTCCGAAGACATTTAAAGGCTCGCTTCTTCGAAAAGAAATAAAAAAGATAGCAGAATTAAAGAATAAAGGAGAATAAAACTATGAATGATTTTATTGCAATGTTAAAGAAGATCAAACCGAATGTTGATTTTGAAAATGAAGATGCACTGGTAGATGATGGAATACTGGAATCTTTGGATATCATAACGATCATTGCAGAGATTGCAGACAAATACGATGTTATCATTCCAAGTGATGAGATCACATCTGATAATTTCAATTCCGCAGAAGCTTTGTACGAACTGGTAGAAGACCTGAAATAATTTTATCGTAAATATGTGCCAATAGTAAAAAGTATAACAGGAAATAGAATGCCCTCAAAGAATGACAGGTCTGCCGTCAGACAGAGAAGATGTCAAACTTTGAGGGCGTTTTTGTTATAAATCTGTGAAGTGTGTCGTAAAAAGCAGAGCAGGATGATATACTGAACAGGTAGAAAAGGATGTTGTATGTATGAGAATCTGACAGGATGCATATCAGAAAATACACTATCTGGCAGGAAGAATAAAATTATGAATGTAATAGAGAAAAAGAAGAAAAAAAGGCATATTCACAGACCCCTTCTTTTTACAGGGATAATTCTGGTCATAGTGATAAATGCAGCAGCGTGGGCTGCTCCATGGATCAGTGGAAAGATAGGATGGGAAAACTGGTGCGACTGGTATGCGGAACATGTGAATCCGGTTATCGTTGCAGTATTTGCAAGATTTGGCAATCTGTTTTCCTTTTCAATCGGGGAACTTATGATCGTTACGGCAATCCTGCTGATCCTTGCATTTCTGATCCTGAATATTCTGTTGATCTTTTTAAGAAAACATAAGGGATATCGGAGATTTTGCAGGATCTATGACCTTGTTATTGCATATATAACGGTTGCGATCTGTCTTATTATGACCGGAAACTGTACGATCTATTATCACTGTTCCTCGCTTCCTGTAAATGAGGAAACAGAGGAACGGCAGTATAAGGTAGAAGAATTGCAGGCACTTCGCAATTATATTGTAAAAAGCAGTGTAACGAATACAGCACTAAAGTAGAGCGGGATGAAAACGGATACATAACATATGATGGAGATATGCAGGAACAGGCGCGAAATGCTCTTCGGAAACTGTCCGGCCGGTATCCCCACGGTTGTCCGGCTACTATCCGGATGTCAAGCATATGATGTTTTCCGGGCTGATGAGCCAGAGTTATATGGCGGGGTATTATTTCCCGTTTTCGATGGAAGCAAACTGTAATACAAATATGTATATCACAAATTATCCTGCAACCTATTGCCATGAGCTGGCGCATCTGCATGGGTATATCTATGAGGATGAGGCAAACTTTATATCTTATCTTGCCTGTATCGACAGCGAAGATCCATTCTTTATTTATTCCGGGTATCTGAGTGTATTGTCCTATGTAGATAATGCCTATTATGAGGCTATCGGGGAGGATGCAGAACAGTATCTGGCAAATGAGAGGATTTCCGAACAGGTGCTTTCCGACGACATCTTTCTGCTCCCGGAGACTTGGGAAAAGGTAGAGGATAAGGCCATTCTATCGACGGATACCGTCAATCAGGCATCCAATACCTTCACTGAAACAAGCCTGAACCTGAACGGTGTCTCAGACGGTTTCGCAGCCTATGACCGCGTGACTGGACTGTTATTACGATACTACGATGGAGACTTGTATTAAATGTGTATGCTCATAAAAATTCAGCAATCTCTAACAGGATCATAGAAAAAGATTAACAGGTATCCGGTTTTATATACCTTTATGTAACAGACCTTTTTTCACGTCGGTCCTTAGCGAACTGCTAAAGGCAGTGAGGTTAGTACCGTTACGTGAAAAAATAGAGCACGAGCGTTCTGTGAAATAAAGGGTATATAAGACCGGATACCTGTTAATCTTTTTGCGAAATAGAACGAAAGTGATTTGCGAAATGAATGATAGCCTCCAGCTTCTTCCGTACGGTACATTATAATGCCAGCAGCTTCCTGCAGAGGGCAACATGTGCGTTCCCATCGGTCGTACAACTGTTATAGATCTCGACTGTACCCTGTTCAGCAGATTCTGACTTTAAGCCTGCGGCAATCAGGCGGCGACGCAGTTCTACGGCAGTTCCGTGGCTTCCGACAAAAATCTTGATATCCGGACCGACAACGGTTCGGATCATTTTTTCCACAAACGGATAGTGCGTACAGCCAAGCACGATCGCATCGATTCCCTTTTCCAGATAAGGCGATAGAATCTCCTGCAGATAATCATGAAGCTCCGGACTGTCCAGATCTCCGTTTTCCACAAAGCCAACCAGCTTTGGACATGGTACACGGTAGATTACGGATCGGTCTTCGTATGTATGCATAAGCGATAGAAACTTATCCTGTTTTAATGTCATAGGGGTAGCCATAACTGCGATCCGGTCATGTTCCTTCCAGAGAACGGCTGGTTTTAATGCCGGCTCAATGCCGATCACAGGGATGTCCGGATAGTCTGCACGAAGCATGGCAGCAGCAGCACTGGTTGCAGTATTGCATGCGATCACAATCGCTTTCGCGCCATGTTCAAGCAGGAATTCCACACAGTTCCGGCTTAGATGCTGAATGTCAGTGATCTGGCGTGTGCCATATGGAGCATTCGCGGAATCACCATAATATATATAATTTTCCTCCGGCATCAGTGAAACGATTTCTTTTAAAAAACACTGATACCGCCAATACCGGAATCAAATACGCCGATTGGACGGGAATTATCTTTCATTTGTAAAACCTCCTAAAAAAACCTGCACTTGAAAATTATACTACTATATGAAAAGGAAAAAGACAACCTATAAGTGAAAACAATACAAAACAATCTGCAGAAGACGATAAGACATAAATATTGGATAAACAGGGCGTACAGGAAAAAAAGTTGCGTATTCTGTAGCAACCATATATAATCGGGGATGTGAGTACAGATAAAAACAAAAGAAAATAAGACAGAAATAGATCAGGTTAAATAAATATACTAAAACGGTCGGCAGACAGTCAGGAGGAAAGAAATGGAAACCGAGCAGAAACAGAGTACAGAAGCAAAGCAGAGTGAGAGATTGCAGCAGAATGTAGAAGATACGATTCCTGCAAGCCGGGAACTGAAATCTCGGGTAAAAGAGAAGATGATCGAATATTATGCGGGAGATGCCAGACGGATCCATCATTTTCTGAAGGTTCATTCTTTTGCCAAGCTGATCGGGGAGATGGAAGGAGTCACAGGAGAAGAACTGGAGATTCTGGAAGTCGCTGCACTTGTGCATGATATAGGCATAAAGAACTCAGAAAAGAAATATGGATATAATACAGGAAAGACACAGGAAAAGGAAGGCCCGCCGGAAGCAGAAAAACTGCTTATTCCATTGACAGATGATGCCGCCTTTATTGAGCGGGTATGTTATCTGGTCGGACATCACCATACCTATTCCAATATTGACGGAATGGATTATCAGATACTGGTAGAGGCAGATTTTCTTGTGAACCTGTATGAGGATAAAGAGCATATCAAAAAAGCAGTCCGGTCTGCTTATGAGAAAATCTTCCGGACACAGTCGGGAAGGAAGCTATGTAAGGAGATTTTTTGCACTTTCGTAAAAATAAGGAAATCTTAACGGATTTTTAATTTTTGTAGGAGTACATGTGCTTGCAGGAACGGGATAAATTTTATATAATGAATTGATGTGCTAAATGGTACATGAAAAAGACAGGTATTTATACTGGAAATAATAATGGATATGAATACAGAAACTTGGAATAGATCATAAAACACAGAAGATATAGTTATCAGGAGGATATAATGAGTAAATACAAGATTAATACAACATGTGTACAGGGAGGTTATGAACCGGGAAACGGAGAACCACGTCAGGTTCCAATCTATCAGAGTACAACATTCAAATATGCAACAAGTGAAGATATGGGTAAATTATTCGATCTGGAGGCAGATGGATATTTTTATTCCAGACTTCAGAATCCGACAAATGATCTGGTCGCAAAGAAGATCTGTCAGTTAGAGGGCGGTGCAGCGGCGATGCTTACCGGTTCCGGTCAGTCAGCAAACTTCTATGCAGTATTTAATATTGCAAATTGTGGTGACCATGTTGGTAGCATCAAATTCCATCTATGGTGGAACCTATAACTTATTTGCGGTAACGATGAAGAAGATGGGAATCGATTTCACATTTGTTGATCCGGACGCATCTGAAGATGAGATCCGTGCAGCGTTCCGTCCGAATACCAAGGCATTATTTGGTGAGATCATTGCAAATCCGGCTCTGACCGTATTAGATATTGAGAAGTTTGCAAAGGTAGCGCATGAGCAGGGAGTACCGCTTATTGTAGATAATACATTCCCGACTCCGATCAACTGTCGCCCGATCGAATGGGGAGCAGATATCGTAACCCATTCCACAACCAAATACATGGACGGACATGGAGCAGCTGTCGGTGGATGCATCGTAGATGCCGGAAAGTTCGACTGGATGAAATACGCAGACAAATTCCCGGGACTTACCACACCGGATGACAGCTATCATGGAATTACATATGCAGAGAAGTTTGGAAAAGAAGGCGCATTTATCACAAAGGCAACTGCACAACTGATGCGTGATTTTGGTTCTGTACAGTCTCCACAGAGTGCATTTATCCTGAATCTCGGACTGGAAAGTCTGCATGTCAGAGTAAAACGTCACTGCGAGAATGCACTTGCAGTTGCAAAATATCTGGAACAGAATGATAAGGTTGCTTATGTGAATTACTGCGGGCTGGAAAATGACAAATATCATGCACTTGCAGAAAAATATCTGCCAAACGGTTCCTGTGGTGTTGTAAGCTTCGGTGTAAAGGGCGGAAGAAAAGCAGCGGAAGAATTCATGAAGCACTTAAAACTCGGTTCGATTGAGACACATGTAGCGGATGCGAGAACCTGTTGTCTGCATCCGGCAAGTGCAACACACAGGCAGATGAATGATGAAGAACTGACAGCATGCGGTGTATATCCTGATCTTGTCCGTTATTCATGTGGACTGGAAGATGCGGAAGATCTGATCGCAGATCTGGAACAGGCATTTGCGCAGATCTAGGATCTGAACCGGTCTGAAATATAGAAAGAAGATAGCCACAGCAGAACTGTTATAGAAAATAGCAAAGGAAATATCCTGCTGTGGATGGAGGAAGAAATGAAGTTAAGAATTGCCAAGGGTTGTATTGTAATTATGCCCATGATCGGTACTCTGGGACTGTTTATATTTACATTTGTTGGAAAGATCATATACGGATGGGGACTGTTTGTTATCATGCTGCTGTTGTCTGGTATTATCAATCAGATGTTTTTCCGTTGCCCGCACTGTGGGAAGTCAATTCCTGCAAATGCGACACTGAATCAGAAATACTGTCCGTTGTGTGGAGCTGACCTTGGTCTTATTGATTCACCGTTCAGTTATTATTCGAAATGCAAAAAAAATAAAGAATGGACAGTATCAGGCATACACTACAGTTGGGTATCTGGCATTTATTGTTGGTACAGCTATCGTATTATTTATTGTTGTAGCACTTCTGGGATTTGACAGTGTATTCAAGGGAACCGGAAGGATTTTGCTTCTGGCAGCAATTGCTCTGGGATTATTGATCGGTATGATGTGCAGATGCATTGTTGGATCAGCGGCAAAGCTGGATAAGGAATATCTGTATTGCTGCAAGATACCGGGAAGGTGGAAGCGTTATGCAATTGCAGATATCAGAGAGCAGGCGAATGAGCATAAACCATTTTATCATGTGGTAAGAGGGTATGTAATGATGACATCGCAGGGAGTTGTTGCAATTCCGGTAGCAACCTATAAAAAGGAGGAAGAGAATTCCTTAAGAAGCTGACAGAGTATATTGGGGAACCAATGGTCGATGTTATGCCGGAGATGGTAGCATCCAAGCGAAGCGAAGAAAGTAAGAAAGCAGAAGCTGCATATAAAGAATATAAGGATAGTTTAAAGGAGAAAGGTGCAAAATAAGCATGGAAAATGGCAATAAGATAAAGAATGAAGCGTTGTTAGAGGCGATTGAAATATTTAAAGCAGAGAACAATCAGCAGAATCTGAAGAATTTCATCGAGAAGCTGTTACAGGCGAGATTTATCCTGCCTGCAACACTGGATCCCAAACCGGTAAAAGATGATCAGGGAAGGATCATGGGAGATGGAAAATTCAGAGTAAATTTCCGTGTTATCACAGATAATACAGGAAAGAACTTCTTCCCGTGTTTTACAAATGACGAAGAATTTGAGCATGCGATCAAGGAAGTAGAAGTTGAGAAGATGGCACTTACTTATAAAGAGGTTGCCCCACTGGTTCTGAATTCCAATGGCCAGATCCAGGGAATCGTGATCGATCCCTACACAGTTGGTATGCAGGTTCCGGATGCACTTATAAAGACAGTGGATGAAAGCAGAAAGAGTGTGCTTGAGGAGCATAAGAATACGAATATCAAGAAGCATACAATTCCGGCAAATACAAAGATCCGTTTAAGAAGTCCGAAAATATATGCCGGTTGATATGTTGGATGAAGCAAAGAAATTCCTGGCTGAACGTCCAAATGTAAAGGCAGCTTATATCCAGATGATGGAAAAAGAAAATTCAGATGAAGAGTATCTGATCACAATTGATTTTGAAGGTGATGAAGAAGATTTATTTGATTCCCTTCTTCCAAAGATAAAACCGCTTGCGTTTGGTATTCCAATCGCACTTACAGGAACAGATAACGGACTTGGAAAAAAGGTTACAGAGAATACAGAGCCATTCTATAAAAAAGAAATTGTAGGAGATAATAATGTTTAAAAAATATCTGATCATGTTTCTGATATCTATGGTTCCGATCGTGGAACTGCGAGGTGCGATTCCATATGCAGCGGTATTCGGAATACCGACATTTCGTGCACTGATCATCTGTATGATCGGCAACATGCTTCCGGTTCCGGTGATCTACTGGTTCGCCAGACGGGTTCTGATGTGGGGAAAAGATAAGAAATATATAGGGAAATTTTTTACATGGTGTATTCAGAAGGGCGAAAAAGGCGGACAGAAGCTGCTTGAGAAAACAGGCGGCGGAGTCTATATCGCACTGATGTTGTTTGTCGGGGTTCCACTTCCGGGTACAGGAGCCTGGACGGGTACTCTGGCAGCCAGCTTCTTAGATCTTGACTGGAAGAAGAGTGCACTTGCCGTTATGGGTGGTGTTGTACTTGCAGGACTGATCGTGGGAGTTGTAAGCTACGGACTGCTTGGTGCGATTGCAGCATTATTCTGATATCATAAATATGGAATAATATTTTAATAAGAGATATGTCTGCAGGACGAGAGAAGCTGCAAAACTTGCAGGCGTATAAGGAGATAGATATGGTAAATCCGGCATCAATTTTTAAGATAAAATCCGCATGGGAGAAATTTGCATCCAATCATCCGAAGTTTCCGATGTTTTTACAGGCTGCGATGGCAAGCGGGATCAAAGAAGACTATATTATAGAAGTAAAGATCACGGATCCGGAGGGAAAGCAGATCTGTACAAATGTAAAACTGACAGAATCGGATATGGAATTATTCCATACCTTAAAGGATCTGAAGGGGTAAATACAGACAATCCAATAAATGCGGCATATTTCTTTATAAAATTAAAAAATAGAGAATATGTCTAAAAACAGAAAAAAAGATTTCTTGACTTGCACTGTATACTTGTGTTATTGTTAAACGTGCGATGAAAGAGGTCTTTTTTTTTTTATGCCTTAAAAATAAGTAATGGAGGTAGATGGAAGTGCGCGTTAAAATAACATTGGCATGTCAGGATTGTAAACAGCGTAATTACAATATGACAAAGGATAAGAAAACGCATCCAGACAGAATGGAAACAAAGAAGTACTGCAGATTCTGCAAGAAGCATACAGTACACAAGGAAACAAAATAGTTCCGGACCAGTGAAGGAGGATTGGTTTAATGGCAAAAAGTGAAGAAAAATCAACAGCTCTCAAGAAAAGCTGGACCCAGGAACTAAAGGGTGAATTCAAGAAAATCACATGGCTTGACAGAACAACCCTGTTTAAGCAGTCAGCCGTAGTAATCGTTTCAACGGTAATCCTCGGAGCTATTATTGCAGTCGTTGACTGGCTTATACAAATAGGCTTGAATTTCATAATATAATGAGTAAAGGTTGGTGAATTATATGGCAGATGCAGAAAGCGCAAAATGGTATGTAGTCCATACCTACTCAGGTTATGAAAATAAGGTTAAAGCTGATATTGAGAAAACAATTGAAAACAGAAAATTACAGGACCAGATATTAGAAGTATCTGTACCCGTAGAAGAATCCATTGAGGTTAAGAACGGTGTACAGAAAGCTGTTACCAGAAAACTGTTTCCCGGCTATGTTCTGCTCAATATGATTATGAACGATGCCACATGGTATGTAGTTCGTAACACAAGAGGTGTTACAGGATTCGTAGGACCGGGATCAAAGCCGGTTCCGTTATCGGATGATGAGATGAAGTACCTTGGAATCAACAAGGAAACAATCGTGATCGACGCGGAAGTAGGCGATATGGTTGAGGTTTATACAGCAGGTGCCTGGGAAGGTACCGTGGGTAGTATTAAGGCAATTAACCCAAGTAAACAGACCATTACCATCGATGTAGAAATATTTGGCCGTGCAACATCTGTAGAGATTGCATTCGCTGATATCAAGAAATTGTAAGAGTGAGTGGAAGGGTATCCCCCCGTTATTACCACAATATTTTTGGAGGTGCGCTAAGATGGCGAAGAAAGTAGAAGGATATATCAAATTACAGATTCCTGCAGGAAAGGCAACACCTGCACCACCTGTTGGACCGGCTCTTGGTCAGCATGGTGTTAATATCGTTGCATTTACAAAAGAATTCAATGCTAGAACTGCTAACGAAGGAGATATGATCATTCCTGTTGTTATTACAGTTTATCAGGATAAGAGCTTTTTAGCTTTATCACTAAGACTCCTCCTGCAGCACTTCTGATCAAGAAGGCTTGTAATATCAAATCCGGTTCAGCTAACTCAAAGAAGACAAAGGTTGCAACTATCTCAAAAAGGCTAAGGTTCAGGAAATTGCCGAACTTAAGATGAAAGATTTAAATGCTGCAAGCCTTGAAACTGCTATGAGCATGATCGCTGGAACAGCTCGTTCAATGGGCGTTACAGTTGAAGAGTAATTAAGAATAAAAACATTTTGGTGGGAGGGTCGCTCCCGATAAGACCACAGGAGGTTTATAATGAAGAAGAGTAAGAAATATATAGATGCAAGCAAGCTCTATGACAAAACAGCCGTTTACGAATTCGAAGAGGCAGTTGCTTTGGTAAAGAAGATGGCTACAGCTAAATTTGATGAGACAATCGAAGCTCACTTAAGACTGGGCGTTGATGGACGTCACGCAGATCAGCAGGTACGTGGTGCAGTTGTATTACCTCATGGAACAGGTAAGACAGTTAAGGTTCTCGTATTCGCTAAGGGAGATAAGGTAGACGAAGCTCTTGCTGCCGGTGCTGATTACGCAGGTGGTGAGGAATTAGTTCCAAAGATCCAGAAAGACGGATGGTTAGATTTCGATGTTGTTGTAGCTACACCTGATATGATGGGTGTTGTTGGACGTCTTGGTCGTGTACTTGGACCTAAGGGCTTAATGCCAAACCCTAAGGCTGGTACAGTTACAATGGACGTAACAAAAGCTGTTAATGATATCAAAGCTGGTAAGATAGAGTACAGACTTGATAAAGCCAATATTATCCATGTGCCAGTGGGAAAAGCTTCCTTTACAGAGGAACAGTTAGACGAAAACTTCCAGACCTTAATGGATGCTATTGTAAAAAGCAAAGCCATCAGCTGCTAAGGGACAGTACCTTAAGAGCGTTGTAATTGCTTCAACAATGGGTCCTGGTGTAAAGATTAACACAACAAGATTTGCGTAAATCTTATATACCAATATATTGACAGAACGACCATCATGCAGGACGCGCCTGTGTGGTGGTCGTTTTGTACTATATGGAAAATCTTTAAGGGAAGGTAAAAACTTCCTTGACATATACAGGCTGCTCAGCTAAAATTTTTATGGGTAAACGCTTTAGTGTGGAAAAACATAAAAGCGAAAAAAAGTAAAAAGCCAAGATCAGACATGGAGGATAGTCACATATGAGACAGAAGAAGATTCATTACATCTATAACGATGCAATGGAATGTATGGATTTTGATGAAAGAAAAAAAGCTTCAGGGAGAGAGACTGAGAGCTACCGTAGAGTTGGAATATAATAATGTTCCGGCTTACAGAAAGAGAATGGACGAAGCCGGAGTAAAACCGGAAGATATTAATGGAATTGAAGATATCGTAAAGCTTCCATTTACGCAGAAAACCGATTTGAGAGATAATTTCCCATATGGACTATTTGCTGCAGATCTTAAAGATATTGTACGTATTCAGGGTTCTTCAGGAACAACCGGAAAGCCGATCGTATCAGGATATACGGAAAAAATGATATTAAGGTATGGACAGAGATGGTTGCCAGAGCACTGACTGCTGCAGGCGGTACAAAGGATGATATCATTCAGATTGCTTATGGTTATGGTTTATTTACTGGCGGACTGGGGGGCACATCAGGGTGCAACAGAGATTGGGGCTACAGTAATTCCAATGTCATCCGGTAATACACAGAGACAGATTATAATGATGAAAGAGCTTGGTGCTACGATGCTTTGCTGTACACCATCTTATGCAACATATCTGGCAGAAACCATCCATGAAATGGGAATCAAGCCGGAAGAATTAAAACTGAAATCCGGTTGTTTTGGTGCAGAGCCATGGACAGAGGAAATGAGACAGCATCTGGAAGATCTGCTTGATTTTGATGCACTCGATATCTATGGACTTACGGAGATCGGTGGTCCCGGTGTTGCATTTGAATGCATGGAAAAGCATGGTATGCATATCAATGAAGATCATGTGCTTGCAGAGATCATCGATCCGGTAACAGAAGAACCGCTTCCGGATGATACACCGGGTGAACTGGTATTTACTACACTGACCAAGACAGGTGCGCCTATGATCCGTTACAGAACACATGATATCTGTACTTTACATCACGGAACATGTGCTTGTGGAAGAACAACAGTTAAGATGAGCCGTATCACAGGACGTACCGATGATATGCTTGTTGTTCGTGGCGTCAATGTATTCCCAAGTCAGATTGAAGCTGTACTGATGGGTGTGAAAGAAGCATCTGCACATTATATGCTGGTAGTTGATCGTGTGAATTCACAGGATAAGCTTACTGTTCAGGTGGAATTAAAGGATGATGTTGATATAAACGATGCGGATAAGCTTGAGAAGCTGGTTGCATATATCAAGACACAGATCAAGCAGACTCTGCTGATCAGTGCCAAGGTAGAACTGCTTCCGCCGAAGTCTATTGCTCGTTCCGAGGGCAAGGCAAAGCGTATCACCGATAACCGAAACACCGGCTTCTAAGTTTAAATATACGCCAGGGGCTTACTTCTTGTTTTTAGCTCTGCCATCATAAATGATTTGTTGACGGTTTCTATTCACTGCATATGTCTGATTCGTAAATACTCTTGTGCCAACTCGCCTTTGGCTCGGACAGGCACTCGTATTTACTGACAATATGCAGCGAATAACGAAATCCTCACATATGTCATGTTATGATGGCAGGACTAATAACCAAGAGTAAGTCCCTGTCTTTATATACCATCAGAAGCCGGATGTGTTCGGTTGTCAGATTATTGTGACAGAGAGTGCTTGCAGATAGCTTCGGTTGTGCCTATAATATAGACTATGAGATTAAACAGGCAATTGCAGAAAGCATATTGTAGATTTTGTTTAAACATTTTGACTTACCAACTCAGAGGCATTTGAGTCCGCCGGTCCTTAGATGGCGTGTAAACGGCATCTTAGTACCGTTGCAGGAGTAACTGAGACCTTAGCGAGGCTTTGCTGAGGTTAGTTCGAAGTTACACAGAGTGGAAACGAGCGGAAGCGTCCTCTGGTTGGTAATGTCAGAAATGTTTAAAACAGAGCATAGAATATTCTGCAATGCCTGTTTTTGAACAAACAACCAGGAGGCAGACAGATATGAAAGCGGAATATATGCTCCGGATCAGATATTTTCTGGCACATAATAAAATAAAGGTGGTACTATGTCAGCTTGCTTTTCTACTGGTTTCGTCGTTTATTCTGGTTCCGGTTGTATTTCGTGGATTCTATCTGGCGATCAAATTGTCCGGATACAGTTCGATCACGAAAGAGAACTTTCTGGATGTCCTGATTAAGCCGGGATCTATTATTTATATATTGCTTCTTATTGTGCTGCTCATGGTGTTTATGTTGTTGAACCTTACGATGTATATTGTATTGTTTGATGCATCACTCCGGCACAGCAGACATGGCTTGATTGAATATCTGGTACAGGTCGAGAAGCATTTCTTCCGTTTCTTTGGGAAAAGGAAAATTGTGCGTATTTTCTACATGCTTCCATTTGCGTTTGCAGTATACATGCCACCGTTTCTGATGGCGTTAAATAATAATACGGTCACAAAATACCTGTTGAAATTGTGTATTCGGGGAACCGGAAAGAAAGCATTTTGGATCGGATTTGCAGTGATCTATCTGATCTGTATCTGGGTTATGTCCGTAAAGATTCCATATATCCGGTTGCTGATCCTTGGAAATGTCGATGCATCGAAAGCAAAAGAGCAGACCCGGCTGACACGGCGGGAAAGATTTCATCATTTTATGTTCCAGGTGTTATGGGAATTGTTTATTGCTTTATTCTGTGCGGTATTATATGCAGTATTTATTCTGGTAAGTGTTCTTGTTATCAAGGCGAAATCTGATGGCGACAATGTTCTGATACTGTTTTATGAAGTGTATAATCGTATAAACATCGTTGTCGGAGGGTTGCTGCTTTTTATCTGTGGTATGTTCAACATTTCTGCAGCATTACAGCTCGCACGACCAAAGATGCTTATGTATTATGTAGATAATGCAGATCTTAACAAGCAGACCCATTATGTACTGGTCAGTATGGTTGCTGTTGCCTGTGTATTGGCAATATATCTGAATGTCAGATTTTTGTCTGCAGGTACGACACCGACATATGCTTCCCTTTGGAGCAACGTTGATCACCGCACACAGAGGTTCCAGCAGTGAAGCTCCGGAGAATACGATCCCTGCATTTGAAAAGGCAATCGAAGAAGGGGCAGATTATGTGGAGATGGATGTACGACTGACTTCAGATGGGGAACTTGTGCTGATGCATGACCCATCAACCGAGCGGACGACAGGCGTTGATAAGCTGGTATGTGATACTACTTATGAGGAGCTGCAGCAATTGGATGCCGGAGCAGAATTTTCAGATGAATATGCCGGAACAAAGATTCCGACCTTACAGGAAGCAATCGATACCTGTAAAGGCAAGGTCATGATGAACATAGAACTGAAAACGGTCCGGAATGACGGAGAACTGGAAGCAAAGGTTGCGCAGGTGCTCAAAGAGAATAACATGGAAGAGCAATGTATTGTCACATCCTTTAAGCAACGGTCTCTTGTACGGATCAAGAAAGATGATCCGGATATCGTGACGGGCTATATATACAGCTTCGGATACAGCAACCGGACAAATTATGAAGCAATGGATGTGTTAAGCATTGATGCCAGATACCTGACCAGGCAGGTGGTAACCGGAGCACATAAAAAAAGGTATTATGGTCTGCGCATGGACGGTAAATACCGGCAGCGAGATGCGTCGTATGATGGCAATTGGCGTGGATAATATCATCACGGATCGCGTGCCGCTTGCAAAGAGAACCTTAAAGCATAAGGACAGTAATGCCGTATCAGATATGGTAAAATATATATTTGAGCAGTAAAAAATTATCAATACTATGGAAATTGAGAAAAAAAGAATGTGCTATAACAGAAACTATGAATATTATTTTTTTGCGAAATAGAAACTGAAAGGATGAATAGTTATGGAGAAGAAAAATATTGACTGGTCAAGTATCGGTTTTGGTTATATCAAAACGGATAAAAGATATGTATCAAATTATAAGAATGGTGCATGGGATGAAGGAACATTAACAGATGATGCAAACATTGTATTAAGTGAGTGTGCAGGTGTTCTTCAGTATGCCCAGACAGTATTTGAAGGATTAAAGGCATATACAACAGAAGATGGCAGAATCGTATGTTTCCGTCCTGATCTGAACGCAAGCAGAATGGCAGATTCAGCAAAGAGACTTGAGATGCCTGCATTCCCGGAAGATAGATTTGTAAAGGCAGTAGAAGAGACAGTAAGAGCAAATGCTGCTTATGTTCCACCTTATGGTTCCGGTGCAACTCTTTACATCAGACCATATATTTTTGGTTCAAATACTGTAATCGGTGTTAAACCGGCAGATGACTATCAGTTCAGGATGTTCTGTACACCAGTAGGTCCTTACTTTAAGGGGGTGGTGCAAAGCCAATTAAGCAATACGCAACCTAAACCAGCCAAAATTTGAG